>CEPK01040690.1_pt1 | contig 52313 bp, 38 predicted proteins | sample 356231 | NCBI WGS metagenome assembly CEPK01 (sample SAMEA2620259, study PRJEB7988) | marine metagenome | biome: marine biome (ENVO:00000447); feature: deep chlorophyll maximum layer (ENVO:xxxxxxxx); material: "saline water (ENVO:00002010), including plankton (ENVO:xxxxxxxx)" | depth 80 m
GCGGACCCACCGCGATTCGAACACGGGTTTCCAGCTCCGGAGGCTAGGGTGATATCCGGGCTACACTATGGGTCCAGGGAGCTCCCAGCGAACGGCACTAATTGAACCGGTCGCAGGGCAAGGTTTTGGCGGACCCACCGCGATTCGAACACGGGTTACGAGCTCCGCAAGCTCATGTGATATCCAACTACACTATGGGTCCAGCGACACTAGGACGGAAGGGCTGGGCTTAATCCCGACGGTGGGGATGGTCACATGGAGAGCGGGAGCAGGGTCTTCCATCTGGGCTCTGCTAGCTTCTTCGAGTTAGGACCGGTCATGGGCTTGGGTGTCTTGTGTGTAAGGACCCCGTGCATCCCCTCAACGCTGAACTTGACCCTGAGCTCGAGCATCCTGTCCCTCTCGGCAGCTGTCATCTGCTCGGAGTCCAGCTCGAAAGAAGAGGAGGTTGGCTCCTCGTTGTTGCATAGGCTCAGGGTGCTTCCTTCGATGCTCGCACGTGGGGAGAAGTCGAAGTCCTGCGGGTCCAGCATCACCACGTTCACGTCTATCACCAGACGATCACGAACGGATGCCTTGGTGATCTCCATCGACTTGACCATGAAGGTCCCAGTGACTGGTGGTTGAAAGGCCTTCGCTAGAAGGGGACCCAATCAGACACTGACCTCGCTAATCCTCAGAATCAGGACTACGAATCTGGCCTCAACGTGCCAGTCGTTACCCTGATCGGGATCGATCCCATCAATCGGCGTATCTGGGTCGCACTCCAGAGCCGTGACCTCGATGACCCACTCTCCCTGGCCGAATCTTCCGTCCGGGTCATTCAGGAGATTCTGCTCAAGCTCATCCTTTGAGTTTGCGTAGACCGTGTAGTCGGAGCCTGGTGACGGGTTCATCCCGAGCTTCTCGATGCTAGCGGATGAGTTCTGGGTAATGTTCCCCTGCGTGGTGATGACTTCGTAGGACCACCCGGAAGCCGGTACGTCGATGCCCATCGTGAAGTTGTCCTCTGGCCAGGTGATTGGTATCAAGTCCCTAGCTAGGGTGATTGTTGCGTTGACGTCAATTAGCCTGGCTCCTTCCCCCGGCAGGAATCGAATCTCATGAGTGGATCCTTGCTCCAGGTACCCTGACCATTCGTAATCGACGTGAGCCTCCTCCCAAACAACTCTGAACGATCTAGATATTACCCTCAGAGACCAGAGGGTGGTATTCGACCCTCCGCTATCATCCACCACTGTTACTGCCCCTGTTACGTTCTTGGCCTCAGAGACAGCGAGCCTTACTAGGGGCCCGGAGTCGTCCGCGTCGTTTAGCGGATCCGTGTCGCCATTCGAGTCTGTGGTGGTATCGAAGTCCCAGAAAACTTCCACCTCACCGCCCTCGGGGTCGAATGAGTCGCTTGCGTCAAGAAGCCCCTCCTCCCCCGTCTTGATGAAGTCTGGGAGGTTCAGTACTATCTCAGGTAGGGCATTGACGAAAATCACCAAGCTAGCTGTGTCCGATTCCCCCTCGTCATTGAAGACTTCCACCGTGACGTCATAGTTTCCTGCCTTTGAGAAAACGTGGTTTGCCACTCCTTGCTTGGTCGTCTTCGTCTCTCCGTCTCCGAAGGACCAGCGGTACTCGTCAATTATGGTTGGACTCGGAGAGGTTGAGGACCTTGCATCGAAGTTGACTGACTCTCCGGCATTGATGGTGTCTCGGTCTGATGAGAGGCTTGCGTTAGGGCTACCTGGGCCTATGCCCCCGCAACCTGCTAGAATTGAGGATGATAGGATAAGAAAAATCAGGTAGGTTTGCCTTCCCCGTCTTGGTGGCATGGACCCAGTAGGGTAATGCCACTCATAGGGGTGTTGGGTGATAGAATGCCTAGGCGAGCTTTGGGAGAGTTCATGGACGTTGTCGGGAGGGGTTGTGTGTGACGTCGGGCATGTTAGACGGATTCAGGGTTCTTGGTTTCGATCTCGAGACCACGGGTTTCAACCCCCGCTCAGACAGGATCGTGCAGTACGCATTGGTTGGAAGTGACGCTGACGGGTCTCACATTAACGTTCAATCTCTCGTGAACCCGGGTAGGGGAATTCCAAGAGAGTCGTCAATGGTCCACGGTATTTTCGACGAAGATGTCGCAGGGGAGAAAGGGTTCTCGGACCAGGTGGCGGTGTTCTCGGATACTGTAGAAGGAGCGGTTATTGTCGGACACAACGTAATCGAGTTCGATTGGAGGTTCATAGAGCTGGAATGTGCTAGATCCGGTGCGGATGTCCCCCATCCTCATGCAATTCTGGATACCCTGGTGATTGCTAGGGCTCTAGGCGTTCCTCGCCCCCACAAGCTCGGCTCCCTTTGCGAGAGGTTCGGGATTAGCTTGGAGAGGTCGCACAGCGCAGATGCTGATGCTGGGGCAACTCTGCTTCTGCTTTGGAAAATGATGGTTCGTTATCCTCGAAAGTTCTCCGGCTCGTTACTCGATTTTCTTGAGTTTCTGGGAAGATGACATAAGCATCGGTGACCAAGGAAGAATCTCTGACCAATCCCCCAGATGCATGACCTTGCCATCTAAGCGGGCGCTTCCGAGAAACAGATGGTGGTAGTCTGCAGAAGACTGGATTTCGATCATCTGTTGAAGCGCTTTGTCCTTCAGGATGGCCCCAAATCGATGGTCGGACGGGGCTAGCTCGCCATCATTACCTATGGGTGGTGACCTCTCGAAGAGAGCTGCGCCGGACTCTTGGTCGAACCTGACTAGTCGGACGACTTCGTCTCTGAACATCGAGCCCGGTGAAAGCTCTCCCTCTTTCCGAGCGACCCACCAGCTTGGGCACCAAGCCTTCCACTCGCAAAACGCACAAGAAGCATCGCTAGGGGTAGCATCCAGGGGGATTTCTGTTGGGGCCATCTTCTCCCAGGCTTCCAGTGCTTCGTCAAGTATTGGGGGGCCATCCGCTCTGTGAACAGTCTGGTTTGCAGAATACCATCCCTCCGCATGGACTGGTGGGTGGTCTGGGTTGTTCTGCTTTAGGAGGTCCCTGTAGAGCCTCAGCTGACGATTGACCTTCACATCGAGGGCCCCCTTTGGGGGCCTTCCTGTTTTCAGGTCGGCTACGATCCACTCTGCGACTTCTCCGTCCCTGGATTCAGCGATCCAAAGGTCGAGCCTGCCCATGACCCTGCCACAGATAGACTCCAAAGACCCCTCGTTGGCCAGAACCATGCTCTGAACCTCCTTCCAGCACCTTACTGTCACGTCTGACAGGTTTCTCTGGGGTTTTCGAGCTCTTACTAGTAGGATCTCTAGTGCCCCCCTTAGCCCTTCATTGGCCTTTGTGATCAGCTCTGGCTTCCATCTGGGATGTCTGGGTGTGTCTTGGAAAAGCTGCCTCTCTATCTCCCAATGCCTGTCCAGGGCTTCCTTTGAGGCGATGTCCAGCCAACCTGAATCAGCGTCCCCCATACCGACTAGATCTAGGTTGCAGAGGTCTTCTACTGAGTTGTGGATGGCGGTTCCCATAGATGCGGGCATGCTTGCCTTCTTGGGTAGGCCCTGACGAGAAAGCCAGTACTTCCTCGGGCACTCTTCGAACGTATTCCAGGAGGAGGGGGAAAGCCGGTGTGTTGGGTTTGCCGAAGAATTTTCCATCAACCAGTGCCCCTGCGAGCGAAGCGGGAGAGTGGCAACGATTAACACCATTGAGTAGGTACTAGGCACATGACGGAAGGGCCCCTGGTGGAGGTTGACGAGGGGGTGAACTCGTCTGGGGCCCTACTAGTAAGCTGCTTCCCATCTGTGGGATTCGTAAGTAGCATTGTCGCCCACTTCCTTGTAGAAAAACTGGATCTGGAGCTTGTGGGTGGCGTTAGGCATCCAAAGCTCCCCCCAATGTGTCTGGTCCAGGAAGGTAAGCCCCTCCCCCCCATACGATTCTATGCAGGTGAGCCGATTTGCAATATGGACCAATGCGACAAGGTAGTTCTCATTGCATCAGAGATCCAGATTCCCCCGGAGCTCTCACTACCTCTCTCCTCGGGCCTAATAGACTGGATTGTTGAGTCGGGGGTGAGTTCTACGATCATGGTTGATTCCTTCGCTCATGGAATAGATAGCAGCCATAGCATATTCGATGACGACGAGGGCATGGACTCGATGCTGGGGATAGGGTCGACAGACTCCAGCCACGATCTTCTGAGAGGTATCGGGGTCCCACTTCTGAAGCATGGAGTCGTGGGGGGGATGACAGGTGTGATGATGGGGGAGTTCAGAAGGAGGGGGATCGATGGGCTTGCAATTCTGGCCGAGTCAGACGGTGAGATCGGACAAGGAGTGATTCCCGACGCAGGGGCAGCGGCTAGGATCATAGGATGCATGGACAGCCTTCTTCCGGCCGTTCACCTTGACCCTGTGCCCCTTATGGAGGAGGCCCAGAGGATCGAGGGGCAGATTAGGGAAATGATGGCAGTGAGCCTTAATCCTCCACAGGAGGGCGGCTCTGCCCCCACTGGAATGTATGGCTAATCAGAACTCGCCCAGGGTCGATTGCCTCTCCTGAGGCAGTTCCTCGAGGATTGACCCACCGAGTATTTCGTCCAGCTCGGACTCTGATACCACCCTGATCCCGAGTCTGTTGGCCTTGTCCATTTTGGATCCGGCAGACTCGCCGGCTACCAGGTAGTCCAGATTTCCGGAGACCGATGATACCACCTTGCCCCCCTGAGACTTAATCGAGAGCGAAATTTCCTTCCTAGGTCGACTTAGGGATCCAGTGATGCAAAAAGTGAGCCCTGAGAGGGGGCCATCGAAGGATTTCTGCTCCTCTTGGACTATCTCAATCTGATCGAATAGGTCCAGGACTGCCTCCCTGCGATCCGAGATCCCATCCAGAAGCAGAGCCGCGACGGTTTCGCCGACTCTGTCTATGGCAACCAGCCTATTGATTGAGGCTTCCCTATTCTCCGTCATTTCGATCAGTTCCTCTAGGGACTTCACTTCAGTGCATACCAGGGTTGCAATCTCCGGGCCTATCCTGGGTAGACCTAGTGCCGAGATGAAGGTGCTCAGGGTCATCTTTCTCGTTGATTCCAGCTCCTCGAGAACGTTTCTTGCCGACTTCTCCGCCATGCGCTCTAGGGATAGCAGCTGAGCCTTATTTTCCCCTAGCCTGTAGAGGTCTGCCAGACTTGTTACAAGGCCTGATGAGCAGAGCTGCTCGGCTAGTTTCTCTCCTATCCCATCCATGCCCAGCTTCCTACACCAGTACAGTATCGACCTCTCCAATCTAGAGGGGCAGTCTATGTTTGTGCATCTGATGAAGGCTCCGTCCTCGATGAGCTCTTTCGAGCAACGGGGGCAAGTCTCCGGGATGGGGATCTCGATGCTATCCGGGAGTGTCTCGGAGAAGCTCTTTCCGTCCGCATGGGCCCTTCCTCGGAGATCCTGTTCTGTAGCTGGACCAAGGACCTCTGTGATCTTCGGGATCACGTCGCCCCTCCGAACTACCCTGACTTTGTCGCCGACCTTGATTCCTAGTCTCTCTACCTCCCCCCTGTTGTGAAGAGTGGTGTTCTCCACGGTGACCCCGGAGACCACAACCGGGGCCACTCTAGAGACGGGGGTAACATTCCCGGTTCTACCTGTCTGCCAGAACACCTCCATAAGGACAGTAATGGCTTCTTCGGGTGGGAACTTCCACGCAAGGGCCCATCTGGGATGATGTGCTGTGACGCCTAGGAGTTCCCTCTTGTCGAGGCGATCTAGCTTGATGACTATCCCGTCAATCTCCCATTCTGCCGAGTCCCTCGATTCGAACCATTTCCTAGTTACAGCAAGTATTGACTCCGCTGTGGAGAGATCGTCTTCGCCGGAAACAACAGTGTTGCCAGCGACCTCGATGCCCATCTCGACAAGCCAGGAGATTAGCTCCGAGTCTAGCTTCATTCCCGGAGGATCGGAGCTCTCGGGGTGGCGATGTGGGTTTTCGGGGAACTCAACGCCGTAAGCAAGGAACTTCAGGTCCTGCGGGCTACCCTTTCCTGCGTCCGCGTGCTTCTGTCTGAGTGCGCCGGCCGCTAGGTTTCTTGGGTTGGGGGCGACTTCGGAATACTTCTGTTTGAACAGACTCAGAGGCATTACGACCTCCCCCCTAACGTGACAGTCGCCCTTCCAAGGAATGCTCTCTGGGACGTTCATCATCCGGCGTGCGTTTGCGGTAACGTCCTCCCCCCTGCGCCCATTCCCCCTGGTGGCAGCCCTTACGAGACGCCCCAAACGGTACTCCAGCGAAAGCGCTGAGCCGTCTAGCTTGGGCTGGCAGACGAACCTCCGCCCATTGGCGGTAGTCTGTGAAACAAAGTGGGCTACCTCCTCGTCCGTGGTCGCCTTATCCAGGCTCATCATCCTGAACAGGTGATCGACCTTTTGCGAGCCGGGCGGGGGGTCGGATCCGACTCTGGAGAGCTGTGGGTGGTCCGGGGACAGTCTCTTGAGCTCGTCCCTCAATGAGTCGAAATCCGCATCTGAAATCTGCGGATCGGCCATGTTGTAGTAGAGGTCGGAGTGCAATTCCAACTGGTCTGCAAGCCACTCTATTCGCCCCTCTGGGTCTGCCTCGCTCGGAGCATCGGCCTCCATGTTGGTGCAAAGGGGCCGGCGTCCTTCAAACTGACCGTGGTGGGCCTGCCAGGATTTGAACCTGGGTCGCGCGACCCCCAGCCGCGAAGTATAGGCCAAGCTAACCTACAGGCCCCATGGGCCTGCCTGCGAGCGAGTTATCGGTCAAAGCCCTGACGGAGCTCACTGCTGCCTGTCAATGCTGAACGGGGCGACCTCGTCGATTAGGTCAATATGCCCTACAAACATCCTTCTGCAGCAGTACCTCTTGAATCCGAGCTCGTCCAAAACCTCTCCTGGGTCCTTTCCCTCATCCACGGCTTCCTTGTACTGATCGTACCTGTGAGCAATGACCTTCCCGCAACTCCAACACCTAACTGGGATCAGCACTCTCTCACCTACCTGTACGACTTCTGCCACTTCTTTCGAGCGCCTCTTCCCATTTGATGCTTGGGTTCCTTCCTTCGCGGGTCGTTGACGAGAATCTTCCTCTCGAACCTTATGAACTCGTCCCTCAGTTCCTCATCGTCTCCCTCGGCGCCATCATTGAACTTCACCAGCCCTCGGGCGATTGCCGTCCTGATTGCATCTACCTGTCCCATCTGGCCTCCTCCCCTTACGTCTACTGAGATGTCCACTCTGTCGATTCTGTTCATGGCCTCTGCTATCCTGAGTGGCTCCAATGCCTTCCTTCGTGCCAGCTCGGGTTCCATGATGTGGATTGGGCTTCCATTGACCCTTACCCTGCCCTTTCCTGGCTTGAGTGTGGCCCTTGCTACTGCGGTCTTCCTCTTTCCGCTCGTGTTCACGATCTTAGGACCCTTCTTCTTAGCCAAGTCACTCACCTCTCCATCTAGAAGCATCCACACCTAGGTGGGAGCTGATGTCCCCCAATCTTACGAACTTGTTAGGTGTATCGCGCTCGATACCACCCGTCTCACCCCACTGGTGACCCTCTGGCAGATCTTCCCCAGAAAGGTTGGATGGCGAGCCGATCATTACCCTCAGATCCCTGAGGGCCTCCCTGCCACTGCTGTTCTTCTGGTACGGAAGCATGCCTCTGACGGTTCTCTTGATTATCTTGTCAGGCATTCTGGGGAAGAAAGGGCCCTTCCTAGCGTGGTTAAGTTTGTACTTTGCCCTGTAGTCGCTGAACACCTTCGATCTGGGGCCAGACACAATTGCACCCTCGGCGTTGATAATGATCACTCTCTGCTGCCTCCCTGACTTCCTTGCAGAGATCATCTCCTTAGCTACCTGGCTAGCGAGACGTCCTAGGATCTTGTCAGTTGCATCGTACACCATTGTTGTTTCAGACAAGGATTCTCACCCCCTTCCCGTTTGGATTCTCCTCCATTAGCTCCCTAATGCTGAGTGTTCTGCCACCTGATTCCTCGATCTTTGTCCTGGCTCCGTCGCTGAAGCTGAAGGCTGCTACTGTCTGCCCTCCGCTTATCTGGCCGCTCCCCAGGACCTTCCCTGGCACAAGTACGGTCTCCTTCTTGCCGGAGTTCCTTGATATGTGGCTAAGGTTCGGCTCTGCCCAGTTCTTCCTGCTTGTCTCTAGCCTTGAAGCGGTGTCCCTCCAAATTGCCGAGCCGGTTGATCGGCTGTGGTCCTTCAGGTCCCCGATAAGCGAGACTAGGGCGGCATTGGTCTTTCTTTCTGGCCTACTCATTGCTTGCGCCCCCATGGCTAGGTAGCGCGGCCACCCAAGTCCGTGTTATGAATCCTGCGGGCGCCCCGTAGGGGCGCTCGAAGGGGCAGGATTTGGTAGCTGTCTCAGATCCTGAAGCCCTCGTCCTCTATGGAGTCGTCGACACCGGCGAACCTGACGTTGCCATCTGCATCAACGAACTGGCCTGCCTTTACGGACGGCCCGTATAGGGAAGACTCGCTTGCTGAGGTCCTTGTCAGCATGCTGTCACCAAGGGACCTGTTCATCCTCCCAATCATAGACTGGAAAATCTGGATGGCTCTGTCCCTCTCCTCCGACCCGATCTCGTGATCCGAGTACCTAGCCTCCTCGAAAATCGAGAAGAACATGTCAAGCTCCTCGGGCGGCACCACCCCCCCTAGCATGTTGTTGATTACGTCCTCGAACTCCCTGGTTGTCTCGAAGACCTTCTTCATGGCCCCTCTCATCCTGAAGTACTTGATGAGGTCCTTGTAGCATGAGAATATAGCTTCAATGTAGTTGTTAGAGGCTCTGAGAGAGAGGAGTGCGTCGGTTAGGATCCCCCTTAGCACCTGTATCTTTCTCCTTTCTCTGTAGCTGTTGTACATCACCGCACCTACCAGAACCACTGAAGATAGCGATATGCCGACTAGAAGGATCACCTGAGTAGACCAAAGTCCGGACTTCGATCCCTCCAAGTCTGTCGACATTTCGATCACAGGAGTGCTGTTTAGCCACTGCTCGACGAAGTATGGGGAGTTCTCGTCGGCCGACTCGAAGTGCACCAGGACCCTCCATTTTCCATCAACAGCAGACCACTCTGGATGGCCGGGAACTTCCTCGCCCGTGTATTCGAAGGAGAAGTTAGCCGACCCCCTCTCGTTTGTGATCAGTATCTCAACCCTCTCTGTTTGCCATCCGGACCCATTCCAGAACTGCCTGTGGAATTCTACCCTCTGGCCTTCGACTGTTAGGGCCAACCTGTCCCTCAGTATAGCGACCTCTCCTGCGATCATGTACTGCTCCGGGTCGTCTGACATCTCCTTGGTCAGGTAACCTGACGGCCTAGACCAGTGCTCCTTCAGCAGAATGTCGACCCTGCTCCTTACTAGGACTTCTACGTCCATGTGGGAGCTGTTGAGCACTGGATTGGGCTCCAGTTGCTCATAGTCGCATCCCCCTGGGATGTATCTGTCGGGCTCGTAGGAAACCCTGATGGTCCTGAAGCCCTCCAGATTGTTTCCGCTTGGCTCGACCCCCCTCCTGCTAGGGTTGTCTTCGGGGTCTGCCGAGTACCACTGGAACTCCCCCGTACCGTCTGTGGTGAACGCTGTTGCTATTGGCCTGGTGTTGATCTCTGGGTCCAAGTAGATGTTCACGCATTTTCCTCCTACCGGCTTGCCATTTGATTGGGAAAGCTTGGCATTGATGTGGAATGATTCCTTCAGGTACAGGATGTCGAACACGGAGCCGTTTGGGAATGCGTATGTGAGGTAGTCTGACCTGAATGGGCCGACCTCCGAGACCTCTATGGTTGAGTTTGAGAATACAGGGAAGAACATCGGTTGGGTTTTGTTCTTGTACCTGTATCTGTCGTTGTTCAATGGGTCCCAAGCGTTGTACTCCACTGTTACCTTGGCCGTACCCGCATCCACCCCAGTTAGTGGGCAGTTGATTTCGAAGAAGCCGCTCTCGTTAGTGGAGCCCGGTATGCATGCCTCGATTCCATTGTCTCCTGCTCTGAATTTCATCCTGTTTTCGGCTGGATCGAAAATCATCGACCCCATCTCGAAGCTAACGCGAATTAGCCTATCAGAGAGGTAGCCGCCTAATTCGTCGGTGAGTTGTCCGGTTACGATCATAGGTTTCTCCAGTACCTTCCCGGTGTTTGGATCGATCTCGGACGTGTAGACGATCTGCTGGTCGACGTCTAGATCCGTGTTTCCGATTAGGCTGAATCCATCGACCTGGTACTGCAGGACCTTTCGGAAGTGGTCGCTGTTCTGGATCGTGACGCAGGGGTCCCATGCACCTGAGGTCGACAACATTCCAGCATCGAGGGGCTCGCATCCCTCATGAGGGAGGTTCTCTTCGAATCTGAGAATTACGTTAACGGGCCCGAATCCATCCGGTAGGAATGAAAACGGGTCGTCCTTTAGTAGCTGGGGATCGAGAATCCTGCCATAGCTAATCGACCCTGAAGCAGGGCATTCCACAGAAACGATCTGCCGGTGTGTCCTATCCTCGAAGTCTATTCCTTCGAAAATGACGGTGACGTTTCCTCCCAAGTCATACCCGTCGGGGTTCTGCATATCTCCTGCGCAGCTATTCAGGACCTGCCCCCCGTCCTTCTCGAATGGGGTCTTGTTATCGTCCGTAACCACGGCGGTGAATTCCCAAAGGTCGCCGTTTGACCTGACGTTTGGGCTGGTGCTCTGGACGTTTACGAACGTCCTGGAAACGACCCACAGGCTCATGTCTGCGGAGTTGCCCTGTCTGAGGCTGTCGCCCAGATATGTGAAGCCGAGTGTGAAGTTGCCCAAGGTATCGATTTCCGTTAGGTTGACTCTGAAGTATCCGTTGTTGTCCGTGATAGAGACTCCGCTAGACAGGTCTTCTGACCATGTCCAGTTTACCGGTACCTCTCGGATTGGCAGGCCTGCGTTATCCACCAGCCTGGGCTCTATTGATGTGTTCTGTCCCCTGTGGAGGCGTGGCAGTTGGGTGAGCTCGAATTCCGTAGTACCAATCACAGTGACGTTCCCATATGCTCCGGTTGCTGCTAGAACCTGCTCTTGCTGGCCAGTGAAGTAGTAGTCCGTCTGGCTGAAGTCAGCTCTCAATCCATAAGTTCCTGCTGAGTACCTAGAGTACCAAGAGAAGTTGTAGTCGAACCTAGCTAGGCCGTCCTTCATCTCAGGAGGCTTGCTGTGCTGAGTCTCGGTTGAGCCGACGAACATCCCGTTACGGTCGAAATCCAGCTGAAGGACCACTGCGTTCTGGGTCCAAGGGGTGAATGTCCTGTTCCAAACGTTACCCACCACCCTTAGCTCCTCTCCGGTGAACATCTCAGGTACGATCTCGCATCTGATTTCGCTGTCCGGGAGCAAGGGGTCCACGGGACCGCATGGGGGCGAGTCGAAGTCTGCCCCGTTCTGCAATTTGACTGTCCAGTGCGTGCCATTAGAGGACAGGAAAGGAGAGAGGGCCCCACCTGCAATCTCGTCAAGACCGGAAGGCGTTCCATCCCAAAGTATTGGGTAAGGCTTCCCGATGCTTGCATCGGGGAAGGAAATCCCTGCATTGTCAAGAGAAGGCCCATGGAACAGGGCCCTCCACGCACCGAACGAAGAGCCGGTGAATTGGGTTCCGTCCCAGAAGTATACTGGCCTGAAAGAGGACACGAACAGGTCGGCCTCGATGTACATTCTATGCATTGAGCGGATGTAGAAGGTGTCGGTCTTGGAACCCTCCAGATGGGCCCAAGGCCACTCATAAGGGTCATCGTTGCAGCCACCCAGATCAGGCCTAGAGAAGCCGACGAAGCTATAGTCATCGGCCGGCAGAGACGTGTTCTTGTACTCGTAGGCGCCTTGGGACGAGTGGGATCCCTTCGGTTCGCCATTTCCGATGTGGCATGGATTCCAAACAATCTCCTCGTAGCCGCCCTTGGGCAATCCTAAGCCATTGTCGAGAAGAGAATTCCACTGAACCTGTTCCCAACGGTCAAGGGTCTGGTTGTAGGCCAAGGAAACCCATCCACCCGAGTCTGCTCTGTAGCCCTGGTTTCCGTATCCGTCGTAGACGGTTGGGTGTGTGATGTTACCGAATAGAGTCCCGGGGTCACTTACGGTGAATGACACAGGGGCGTGGGCGAGTCTGTTGTCGAATATCCCACGATTGTAATCGGCAGAATAGTGGACCTTGAAGTCGAGCTTTAGCGGCTGCTCATCGGCTCTGAACCTCTCCCCTGAGACATATCCAATGGTGGTGTTGGCTCTGACCTCTACTGGTACTCCAGATTCTTCTATGCCGTCTCCGTCTTTATCCTCCAGGGTAGAGCTATAGTCGTGGACGAACATCTCTGTGACCTCCGCGTATACTTCGTAGGTTGTGTTGGGCCCGACTTGAATGTCCTCTGGGAAGAGGAACTGCCCTACTACATATTCTCCGTCGGCATCGGTAAGTACGTCTATTGTTTCAATAACCGAAGTCTCGTTTTCTATGTATCTGATATGGACCTGTACGGGAAGTTCCGGGGCAGGGACGAATCCCGTATCTCCAAGCCAGAAAACCGTCCCATTGAAGATGGCGGGCCTTGTGTCGTCCAACCATAGAACCGATTCCGTAGACAGGGTAATCTTTGTTGGGAGCTTGTCGTCGTTGTCCAGAACCCCGTCGTTGTTGGAGTCCCAGTCAGAGCTCCAACCCGAAGATTCCTCGGTCTTGTTTGACGGAGTGGACCAGTTCCCTACTGAAGGAGAGTTCCAGTCAGTATCGGCCCTTCCATCGTTGTCGTCATCTATGTCGTAGTAGTCTGGCCCAGTTGTGTTGTTCGTTGGATCGGCCAAACCAACACCGCCACCGAAGTCGTCATGATCCCATGGGTTGGTCGATTGCAAACCAAATCGAGATGGCCAAAGCATGACTTCGTCCTCGTCCTTCATTCCGTCATAGTCATCGTCTTCGTCGATATCGTCCCTGATTCCATCGTTGTCGTGGTCCCAAGGGGCTATGGGGAAGTTTAGGCAGCATGAGTCGTCGAATGGGTCTGCTGTTCCATTCTGGTCTACGAAGTTCTGGAGCTCCAGAGAGTTGGGGATCCCGTCGCCGTCCCAGTCGTCATCGGCCCAGTTCACGATTCCATCGTTGTCGTGGTCCCATGTGCTCTGTTCCTCTCCAGTGAAGCAACCGGGGAATTCTGACTGGGGACCGTCGAGCAACCCATTGTTGTCATCGTCTGGGTCCTCTCCATCGGGAACTCCGTCGTTGTCGTTGTCAACGTCATAGTATTCGGGGAATAGTAGAGCTTGCCCGAGAACTCCCTTGTCCCAGACTGCCTGGTATATCCCGTCCAAGTCCGGGTCAGTGTCTAAGCCATCATCGTCATTGTCGGCGCAATTGCTTCCGGTGAAGTAGTATGGCTCATCGACATTTGAGTCATCGTCGAGGTCGTCGTTAGAGTCCACCTCAAAAAAGTCCCAGACTCCGTCGTTGTCGTCGTCTACGTCGAAGTGGTCGTAAACTATGTCCCAGTCGTCATCCAAGTCATTGGTGTTGTTGTACATGCAATCCGGAGTCCATATCGGCGAGCCTGTACCGTCTAGTAATGGCTGGCCGCAGTCTATGTCCGGGTCAACATCGTTCTGGAGAAGGTCTCCAATCTCATCAGGGAAGAAGTTGTTGTTGGGATCGGCAGTCCATGGGAAGAGTCCGGTTCCGTTGTGGCCAATTCCTACATAAGCAATCCAGAGGTCCCTATTGTTCCTCATCTGATTGTAGGTAACCGCCACGGATGGGGATGGATTGCTTTGTGGGTCGAAAGTGAACCAGAAGCAGTTGTTTTCACAGCTATATTGGCCCTGGGGGTGATTGTTTCCGTCGTACGCTCCATCATGCCATTCTTGGTCCGGGCGAGTGCTGTATGGGACCGAGAAAGTGGCTCCGCCGGATTGGGTTGGCGTCAGAAGAGGGACCTTGAAGAGAACGGCATACTGGAGGCCGCAAAACCGCTCTTGAGTTGGTGAGAAGAGGATGGTGCCGCACGAGTTGCGGTCCAAAGAACCGCCCATTCTTACGTCGTTGACGTCCAATACCCCGTCGTTACCCTCGTCCTGGTCCCACCAATCGGGAAGTCCGTCACCGTCCTGGTCCACGTCGATGCCGTTGACCAGGGAGTCTCCATCGGCATCTATGTCGAAGAAGTTGTCTCCATTGTATGGGCTCCACTTCATCATGAGGAACCAGTACATCTCCGGAACCATCCCTGAGACAGGGATGATTGGGGTTTCGTCGTATCCGTTGTAGTCAAGCATGAATCCGTTATCGGAGTTCAGTGGGTTGAATCCCCAGGTTATGTTCCAATAGTAATGGTCGAATCCAGCATAGACATCGCTGTCTTCGCTTCCGTCTATGGCATCACCGTCACTCTGAGGCCAGCTATTACCCCAGAAGCCATCTGTATTGTCGATGTCCACGACCCCGCAGTTTCCATCATCTGGATCGTAGAAGTCGCTAATGCCGTCGTTGTCGTCGTCCCAGTCCTGGTCGTTTGGAAGCCCGTCTCCATCCACATCTGTGTCTATGTCGTTTGGCCCGTCATCCCTGAACATCGACCCATTCAACTCATGGAGGTATCCGTCATTGTCAAGGTCGCAGTCTGGATCTATGTCCATCCAGTCAAGAATTCCATCGTTGTCGTCGTCGACGTCGACCCAATTGTTAACTCCGTCCCCGTCCCAATCGTTGAATCCTGTGTAAGATTTCCTCCAAAGTAGACAATTGTCGCTCGGGTTCTGTGGGTTCGGGTTTTCGAGAGTAGCACAGTCCCAGGAAGACACTTCTAGGGTGCTGTTAAGGGGGAATGGGTCTTCCTCGTTCGGCAGGCCGTCGTTGTCCAGATCCCAAGGCTCGTCAAACCCCTGGGTGGTCCAAGATGAGGGGTTATCTGGGAAGGGCACTCCCCCCATGTCAGGGTCCAGCCAGTCCCAGACAAGGTCGTAATCCTGATCTATCGCCCTGAAGCGATCGTCATCCAAGTCCCCATCGTAGTCGATTTCACAGTCCCTGCCCGGGGTCTGAATGGCGACCACTGTACCATTGAATGCAGATAGGGGGTAGTCGCCCTGGCCATCGCCGTTGGTATCTAGCTGCATGCATTCGTCGGGAATTCCGTCATTATCGTCGTCGACGTCGTACATGTCTGCCAAGCCATCGTTGTCGTCATCCGTGTCAGCAGAGTCGGGTGACCCATCGTTGTCGTTGTCTGGGTCTAGGAAGTTCGGGATTCCGTCACCGTCAAGGTCGCCGTCGACGATTTCCGTGAATGCCTGCTCCCTTGGGTGCTCAAGTGCATGGAGGGCAACGTAGTCGAGACCATCAACGTACACTGCGTAGTCCTGTGGTTCCCAGATCTGCCAACCGTCACAGAGAATGTCTGGGTCGAAGCATATCAGTGATGACTGGTCGGGATCCCAGGGGTGGATGTCCAAGATGTCCCAGACAAGGTCATTGTCATCGTCCCAGTCAAAGTAGTCCTGGATGCCGTCCGAGTCGAAGTCGCACGGCCAGGTGAACTGGTCGATTCTGCCATCATTATCGTCATCTTCATCGTAAGACCCCCTTCCGGAGCCGTCAATATCCTCATCCGGAATTCCATCGTTGTCGTGGTCCATTGGATTCTGATCTACAATGTAATTGAAACCGACTGCCTGTCCAGTCCAAGGATGGATAGTCGATGGATCGACATGTCGGTCTGAAGAAACGTTCCAGGGATCTGCTCCTTGGGTGTAGTCGATGGGGCCTTCTAGAATTCCATCGTTGTCGTCGTCCCAGTCGAACTCATCGGATATTCCGTCGTTGTCATGGTCAAATGGATCGGTGCCGTAGCACCCATCGAACATCTCAATGAGGTCGTTAATACCGTCGTTGTCGTCGTCGAGGTCGTTTAGATCGTCAATTCCGTCGTTGTCGTGGTCATCAGTATTTGTCTCCTCGAGGAAAAACCCGTAACTTGGATCTAGTGCTAGTGCGGATCTATCTGAAACCTTGCCGTAGATCGCTGCAGGGTCATTATAGAAAGGGTCCCAGAATGCTGCCTCTTGGAAGAGATTTGTAGAAGCTGGTTGGTTTTGATTCTCTCCTTGAATTGGTCCGGATGTGAGTGGCTGCTGGTGGATTTCAGTCCTCATTGGTAGTTCTGAAGGAGCCTGCTTCTCCACCTCTTCATCTGAATCCTGGGTTGTCATTAGTTGGGTGCTGAGAATCATAATACAAATCATTGAAACTGCAGACAGAATTTTCCTGTTTCTCTTGATTTGTTCTATACGTTCCACCTTATCATCTCCTCTGCCTGAGTCCTGTCGACGATTCTTCTCGCTTATGAATGGAATGCCCATCAAAGTTTGATAGGTATCACTGAGACTCTGATGTATCATTTCTGAATGTCACACTCGGTGGTACTGAGATCCTCGATTGATCTCAGTGGCCCTGTACAATTGCTCTAGTAGAACGGCGGCCGACATCTCGTGCGTCATCGTAAGTCGAGATAGTGAAAAAGATGAGTTTGCTGAATCCTTGAATTCACGGGAGAAGCCCTCATGTGGCCCCACGGCAAAATGGGTTGTTTCCCCCCTGAGCTGTGTGGATTTTACCCATGATGCGAATTGTTCGCTAGACATCAAGTCCCCCTCGGGGTCTAAGATGACTATTTCTCCAGATAGTCTAGAGAGCTCTGATTCGTATTCTCCCGAGTCCTTCGTGTTCCCATGGGTATGGATGCTGATTCCCCTAGATCGGACTCTATCCTCAAAATCGCTAATTATTGACGCGATTGATTTTTCCTTTGGCTTAGAATCAAGGTGAACAACTATGCGTCCCACGTCAATTCGCGAAGATGCTAACACTTAGTGGTTCACAAACCATCAAGACGTTTCGCGATTCCGACTGGTCGATAGCATGGGATGGTGGCCCTTCAAGAGGAGGAGTGATAGCTTCGAAAACGATCCTCATGTAAGGAGCACGAAGATGTGGATTCAGGACCTTAGGGAAGTATGTGAGAGGTACTTCGATGACAGAGAAGCTGGCCAGGATGGAGTGAAAGGAATTCAGGTCGACTGGAGGAAATCTCATTCAGAAGGAGAGTTGGATGATTCCCAGCTTAACGGCCTAGAGAGGAGGGCAAAGTTGCTGTTGGATGCTGATGGCTCAGATTGGAAGAAAGCGTTGGACGATGAAGAGTTCTGGAAGGCCGGCTGGGGAAGCTCGATGGAGGGATAGCATGATTTTCTGGGTTATTCTATTTGCGGTTCTAGGTATTTTCAGCTACTACCTAAGCCGTCTGCAACCATTTCCTGAGAAGGGGGGGTTGTTCTCTGCAGTACTACTGCTCTCTGCTCTGATTCTCTGGATTGCAAGTACAAGTCCCAGGGAGGTGGAAGGTGATTTTCCTGCTGTTTTATCGGTGTTCCTCGGAGGTCTATTCGTTGTGTCGGGCATTGTAAGTATGAGCATCTCAAAGACTGATGTAATTGTAGCTCCTTTGGGAGGAATTCTGTTCTGTCTAGGTGGGATCTCATTGCTTTCTTCAAGGTGGGATTACGCCGGACAGCCCGAACAAATTGGCTCATTTATTCTAGCCAGTATCATGGTGGTCACAGAGTTGTACTTGGCATTCCGTGGTCTAGTGATTGGTGTTCCGGGAATCGCTTGGTCGAAGTCTGGTTTGAGGCAGATTCACAGAGGGTTGCTAATTGGTCCTAGGGGGGCAATATCGCACTTCGAGAAATCATGGGATATGCAAGAGGAATGGATAAACTCCATGAGTCATGCAGCACTTGTAATGATTCACAAACATCTAGGGAATTCTGAGGAGGAGAGGTTGAATCTAGCAGAGCTAGAGAAGTTAGGAGGATGGGGTTCGATAGACTCTTCTTGGACAGAGGCTATTGAGGTAGGTTTGCAGAATTCTAGCCCCTCGGTTGAGTACGATTGAAAGCGAGAGTCCCCTCGGAAGGCCATGGTCCGAATTAACAGGGTCCATACTGGGGGCGGAGATGGTGGTGAGACCTCTCTTCTAGATGGCTCAAGAGTTGGCAAGGAAAGCATAAGAGTCGGATTATTTGGAACCATTGACGAGCTAAACTCACAGATTGGAGTTGTGAGAATGGAGATGTCAAGAATGCCTGGAGTAACAAGGTTCCACCGACCTGACGATGCAGAGGAGGCGTTGCAGAGGGTGCAGAATGAGCTATTCGACATAGGAGGAGAGTGTGCTTGTGAACCAGAAATGCTTCCGGAGCAGATGGTACTCATAGGAATGGAGGAATGTGATCGGCTAATCGGAGAGATGGATCTGTGGTTAGAGGAATTGGACCCCTTGGAGTCTTTTATTTTACCAACCGGAAGTGCTCCGGTGGCTTTCCTTCATGTATCAAGAACCGTAGCAAGAAGGGCAGAGAGAGAGGCTTGCATCCTTAGAGAAAGTGAAGGCGAGGGGTCTGTCAGGAGTGAAGTCATATGCTACCTAAATAGAATCTCGGACTGGCTATTTGTGATGGCAAGATGGATAGCAAAGAACACTGGTGAAGAAGAGTCGCTATGGACGCCTCTGGGTAAAAGAAAATAATCTAGGAGATCTTTCCAATGGATCTTAGGTGATTTCTAGCTAATCTTAGCAATTCCTTCTCCTGCTCGAAAGTAATCTGATCCTCGGCTTCGTCGACTTGGAGCCATAGATAGTTTGTATGCTCGTGGGAGAGAGATACTTCCAGTTCGTCAGTCTCGGCAAGATACCAATATACCTGTTTTGGAGTTTCTACTCCCCTCTTCGAAAACGTGTACTCTGTCCTCTTGCTCCAGCCATCGAAAATACTCACTTGAGAAATTCCTGTTTCCTCAGTCAACTCCCTCACTGCTGTCGAGTGGTGATCAGAGTCCCCTTCTTCGACGTGCCCTTTAGGAAAGCTCCAGTGTCCTTGGGGGTATTGAAGCAGAAGTACGCTGTCAAAGTTGATTAAAATGAAGCCGCAAGAGGTCTCGAGAACCCCCGCTTTTCGGGGCATAACCCAGCTTTATGGGGCGAGGATGAAAACCTTCCGTGCCCCTGATTATTTGAAGCGAAACCACAATTGGGTGGGTTTCGTGCCCTGAGTCAATGGTGCCTAGCCCATTGGATCTTGAAATCCGCCGGATTGTCACTGACAGTGACTTAGATGGAGTGGTTACAGGGGCCATTCTACGGAGATATTGGCCGGATGCAGAGGTCGTTTTTGGTCATCCTGGGGAGTTGAGAGCGGGGCTTCTTGATGAGTTTATAGATTGCACAACTGCAATATGTGACCTTCCAATGCATCCTGAATGTGGCCTGAGTATTGATCATCACCAGTCAAACAAGCCCGATGGAATTGGTTCTAAAGATAGCATAGTTGTTTGGAGGGATTCTCCTTCTGCAGCTAGAATTGCATTCGAGGTTTTTTCGGAGGCGGTGGATCTATCGGACCTGTATGATCTCCTTTTCTGGGTAGACAAACTAGACGGAGGAGGGATTTCTAGGGAAGAATACCTCTCCGATATTCCAACATTGTTGCTTAGTCGGGTGATAGATTCTGGAGAGGACACAGCAATGCGAGTTCTGGAGTTTATACAAAATGGGGCATCCATAGAGGATATTCTTTCTGATCCTAAAATTTCAATTCTAGTAAAAGAAAAGCAGAACCACATGGAGAGCTTGACTGCTGCGATCAGAGATAGGATGGCGTTGAATGACAGGTTGGCGTTAGTTAGGCTTGATGGCCTTGGAATGCGATCAAATGGATACCATGTTACTGCAATGGCCGGAGATGAATGTGATGCCTGCGTAATAATTCACGGAGATATTGGCGCATCGTTCGGAGATGAGGGGAGCTATCCAGTATCTGCTTCCTTCTACACTAATTCTTTCCTTCATTTGGAAGGGGGGATCTTCGACTTGACACTCCTAGCTACGCGATTTGACCCGGATGGGGGCGGCCATGCGAATGCTTGTGGTTGCAGAATAAAACCACTGGGCCCCAAAGGGGTAGAGGATAGGGAGGTTTCAGAAGAGGATGTCCAACGGAATGTCGAAGTTTGGCAGGAAATGTGGTCAGAAAGAAGCTAGTTGATAATTGTCAACAAATACAGGAACCCCAAGAAGGCGTGAATCGCAACTAGGACCGCCATGAGGTCACTGAGCTTTCCGTGGGATGTCTTTATTCTGGAGAATTTCTCACCCGATTCTCTGGCTTTTTTTGTCATCCTACCTAGTCTCCATAAGTAAATCATCAGAAAAATACCGATTACCCCGGACCATCCGTGAAAGTGGCCTGGAACAATAAATGCGGTCATATCCCCATTGTCCATAACCCCCCTTGCAGCATTAGAAATGAATGCAAGGGCTACCACAAGTATGCTTGCAATTGTAATTCTATCACCGCTTTTCTCGTGGTTTCTCACTCCAGAGAGTCTTTCCTCTCCTCTGAGATTGTTGGCCTCTTTCCTCCAATTCCTCTGTCCAAAGAAAAGCCAAATTATGTAAATTGCAGCTATTGGGTGAGATAGTATTACTATCGTCCGAGCTATCTCCACAGCCCCTGGAGGAAAGGTCTCGACTTAGATTTGGCTGGTTTTTTTCCAAACTGCTCTGTATCTGTTTGATTCCTTGCCGGGGATAATCGAAGTGTGAAGCTCTACTTTCTCGAGGTCCTTCCCAATGTTTTCAATTTCCTCAATTGAAAGTGGCCATGGGGGGCCCTCTGGGTCTTCTTGGGATCCAGAAATTCTACCAATGCAAACCAGAAATCCGGATTCCGAGACTAGTGGAGCTAGTCTTTTGGAGGCCGCTTCGCAAATTTCCTTCGGGATTGCTTGGAGGATGTGAACTTCCAGAACCAAGTCAAAGTTACCCTTCCAAGAATCGCGTAGATCAAGCAGATCGGCGACCTCCCAGTCTACTTTCGAATCATTGTGGATTTGCTTGGCCCAAGCCACTGCTGTTTCAGAAATGTCGAACGCAGTTACGTCCCAACCCAAAGAGCTCAGGAAGGCTGCATCCTCGCCAAGTCCGCATCCAACAACGAGAGCGTTGCCACCCGGCCTATTCTCCCTGGCCCATTCCACTACAAATGGATGTGGTTCCCTCCAGTCCCATGGAATCATCTCTCTGTCTCTTTCTGATTCACTGTAAAGTTGCTCGAACCACAATAGAGGTTCATTGGATTCCATAGAACGATTGAAAATCTCCATCATCCTCTCTCTGGACTCTTCTATTACATCACCTCATACTTTCAGACTTCGAGAAGTTGCGATCTCATCCATTTCTCGACGACCTCTCTCCTCTCATCAAAGTCGAATTGTGATGAGTGGGGCATATCAATCACGTGAATCTCAGAGTTTTCCAAGAGGTGCAATCTAATCAGATCAAAGTGATCTTTTCCGAGCACCTCATCGTTTTCAGACTGAATGACGAGAGTAGGGACGTTAGGAATTCCACAATATGGAAGCTGAGCATTAGCGTATCTTATGCTCAGATCAGGATGGATTCTCTCGTGTTCTCTTCTAAGGATGTGCCTTACCCATGGTTTTGCCATGACTGCTCTTCCGGGAAGCAATTTGTCTATTATCTTAGGAAATGATGCAACCGGAGATTCCAGGATTATGCCTCTAAGTGATTCGGCCCACCACCCTGAAGGGTGCGAGGAAAGTCGTATGGTCAGAAGACCACCCATGGAATGGCCGTAAATCCAAAGCCTAGTTGGGGTAAACCGAAAGACTTCGGGAACGGATATGAGGAGCCCCTCGATGTCAGTCAGAACCTTAAGAAGTGTCCAATCCTTTCTTTTTCCTTGATCTCCGAAGCCCCTCTGATCAAGGCTGACTATGTTAATTCCAAGGCTTTGAAGATGTGTTGCTCTTGATTCGCCCTTGAACATTCTAGAGTTGTATCCATGGAGGTATAGAAGAAGGTCCTCACTTTCCTCTTCTGACTCCATCATGTATGCTGTAAGTGGCTCGTTTCCCCATCCATTGAACTTGAAAGGCGCCCATCTAGCATCTAGTTGAGGAACTGGATCCGCCTTCTTTGTTACGAAAACCGACTGGTAGACTCTCCAATAGACCAAGAACCAAGCCAAGAACGGGACCGTTAAACCGATAAAAAGCCAAAATATTCCATACGAAGAAGCCTGTGGGATGAAGATGAAGGCAAGAATCTCGCAAAGAATTACTGCGAGAAGGAAGCTCGGAATTGAGGGAGTGATCCTAGATGGAGTCGATTGGTACGATGAGGAGTTCCCCTTTATGAGGCTGGAGTTTTCCAGATTCCTCTCGGAAATCAAAGCATCGCCTCTGTGAATTCCATTAGGGGGGCCTGGCCAGATTGTATTTTTGCAGCAAGACTTGTTGTCTCGGGAAATATTCTAGAAAAGAAGAATCGGGCACTGGCTAGTTTGGAATCGTAGAATGTTTCCCCCCTTCTCGCTAGGGAGACTTTAGCCATCTTTGCCCACATATACGCAAGTAGCACGTTCCCAAAGTACCTACAGTAATCCGTAGCCCCAGAAGCTAGGAAGAGTGGGTTTGTGGACCCTTGAGAAACCATCAGTAGTGTGAGTTGCTGTAACCCCTTCACTCCCTGATAGAGTGGTTTGTTGAATTCATCCATATCAGAATCTTCTTTGTTTTTCTCGATAAACTCGCAAAGAGGCCACATAAGATAGCGGAGGTTCTTTCCGAAGTCTTGGGTGATTTTCCTACCAGCTAAATCGAGAGCTTGGATCCCATTTGTTCCCTCCCAAATCTTAGAAATTCTGACGTCACGATAGAACTGCTCAACGCCATACTCGGAACAGTACCCTGCCCCTCCCATTACCTGCATGCAAGTATCCGCTGTCTGACATCCCAGATCTGTGAAATGGGCCTTAGCAATCGGAGTGAAGAGCGCGACTAGTCCCTTTGCTGGCTCTGAGACATCTGGATCATCACTATTCATCTGATCGAGAAGAATCCCCGTCCATGTTGCTAGAGCGCGACAGCCCTCATTGTTCACTTTGGCTTCGAGAAGCATCCTTCTTACATCTGGATGAACAAGTATAGGGTCGGCAGATTCGTTTGGGTCACGAATTCCTGTTAGATCCCTCCCCTGTCTCCTTTCCTTCGCCCATGAAAGAGCATTTTGATAAGAAATCTCACCCAGTCCTAGACCCATCATTGCAGTTGCTAATCTCTCTCTGTTCATCATCTCGAACATCAGAGGCATTCCCCGATGAAGGGGGCCGACCAACCAACCTACGCTTTCCTCGAAGTTCATTACGCACGTTGGACTTGCATGTAGGCCCATCTTTTCCTCTGAGCCGGAGCAAGAAACGCCATTCTCCACAGAGTCTAGATCCTTACTGAGTCCGGATACTGCTCCACCATTCCACTCTGAGGGGAGGTACTTTGGAACCAAGAATAGGGAGATTCCCTTGGTTCCTTCAGGGCCCCCAGGGGCCTTTGCCAGAACTAAGTGAAGGATGTTTTCCGTCATATCATGCTCTCCTGCAGTAATGAATATCTTTGTTCCAGAAATCCTGTAAGACCCATCATTTTCTGGGACGGCTCTTGAGGAAATAATTCCCAGATCAGTTCCAGCATGAGGTTCAGTCAAACACATCGTTCCGGACCACAAACCAGAAGCCAGATTTGCTGCGAAGTAGTCTACCAAATCCCTACTACCATGTTTGCTAAGGACGTCATAAACTCCTGTAGAAAGAGCGGGGAATACGCTTAGTGCCATGCAAGAAGAAGTGCCGTATTCGGACCAAGGCACAGATTGGAAGAATAAAGGGGCGCCCATTCCTCCATGCTCGGGTTTGCAAGATGTTGCGAACCACCCCTCCTCAACCCCTCTGAGGTATGCTTCCTTGAATCCTCTTGGCATAGTTATCTTGCCATCTTCAAAAATTAGGCCTTCGTTGTCCCCGATTTTGTTTATTGGAAGCCAAACTTCTCGAGAATGGTTCCCCCAGCCTTCAATCAACAATGAAAGAGATTCTTTGTCGAATTCATCGAACCCTAGACCCTCGATTGAAGGGATAGCATCGAAAACCTCGTTGAATAGAAAATCATAATCTCTATCCGGGGGATTCCAAATGACCATTCTATCTCCTCAGTTTCTTAGTGGCTTTCCTGTTTGAAGCATGTGCTCCATTCTTTGTATTGTATTTTCGAGCCTTCCCAGCCTTCCAATAGATTCTCTCTCAAGAGCCAAAATTTCCTCTTCGCCTAGTGAATCTGTGAGGTCTGCTTCACCCCCTGACAGAACCTTTGCTAACTCTGAGGTTACAACGACATCGTGGGGGGTTGCCTTTCCCGATCTTGCTAAGTCAGAAACAGCCATTTCTAAAGCAATTCTTGCTGTTGGGCCTGGTAAATTGAATGAGTGAGGCTCTGGTGGGGAATAGCTTTCGGACATTTCTAGGGCTTTCATCTTAGAATCTGCAAGAAGTCGGTCTCTATTCATCGAAATCCCATCATCGGGACCTAGGAACCCCATTGATCGTGCTTGATCAGCTGACTTGGCTACCTGCGCGGTTCCAATTGTCTCGAAGGCCTTCATAATTGGGCCCATTGGCCCTCCTGGAGCAAGATCAAAGTCGCGAGTTCGAGCTATCATCTCTTTGCACCCCCCCCATGCAGGAATAATTCCTACACCGACTTCAACTAGGCCGATGTATGACTCTGAATGTGCTTGGATAGCGTCGCAGTGTAGTAGTACCTCGGCCCCCCCACCGAGACACAATCCTGCAGATGCACCCACAACAGGAACGCTGCAGAACTTCAGTTCCTGATATGCCTCTTGACCGGATTGAATGAATTCCTCTACTTCATTCCAAGCTGAAAGATTGATTGCAAAGAGGACCAGCCCTAGGTTAGCTCCTGCTGAGAAGTTCTTGGAATCATTGCCTATGACAATGCCTTTCCAAGGCTTTTCCTCTGCCATTCTAACTGCTTCTTTCAGCATTTCAATGATCAACGGATCAACTGCATTCATCTTTGTGTGATACTCAACAAGTAGGATGTCGTCACCCATATCCCAAATGCTTGCAGATGGATTGCGAATAATTGGGCTGCCTCTTCTCTTGAGATCAGAAATGGAAATTGTTTCTTCGGGCCTTGGTACGGCCGACTTAGAACCATCAGGAGTCATGCGCATTAATTCTCCATCTTCGAGAGAATAGAATGACCCCATAGAAGCGGCCTTGTTGACGAGAGGAGGGATCTTCCTCCCTGAAGATTCTAGACGTTTAGCAAAATTCTCAACCCCTATGGAATCGATCATTTCGAAGGGGCCCCTCTTCCAATTATATCCTACTCTCATTGCCCCATCAATTGAGTAGATATCGTCACTTACCTCTGGGACAATGGATGCAGCATAGGAAAGGGTGTCAAGTAACACGTCTTGAACGAAGGCGGCTCCCTCGTCAGGATAGTCCATTAACTGGCCTAGGCCCTGCTTTCCCATCTTTGCAGAAGGAAACCCAGCTTTCCTTTCTGCGGGGGCATACTCACCAGTTTTCAGGTTTCTAGCCTCTTTTACTCGCTTTCCTCCTTCCTTATTGAGACGATAGAACCCGCCCTTGCCTTTACGACCAGTGTACCCTTCTGCAATCATTCGTTGGATGATTTCTTCTCCTGATCCAGCAAAATTATGCAAAGGGTCATCGTCAGGAAGATGGTCTAACATGCTTCCAATAACGTGAGGTACTAAGTCGATACCTACTAGGTCCATAAGCCCGAAAACTGCTGTCTTTGGTACACCTATTGGGATTCCTAGCATTGCATCGGCTTGCTCAACGGTTAGGTCATGTTCTATCGCAGCGCTTAGCGCTCTTTGGATGAAGAAGATCCCCAATCTATTGCCTATGAATCCAGGGGTATCATTACAATGAATTACGCGCTTCCCGAGTCTTTTATCTGCGAAATCAACTAGTCCAGAGAGCAGTCCTCCATCGACCTTCGAATCTGAAACCACCTCCAGAAGAGGGAGGTACCGTGGGGGGTTGAAGAAGTGAGTAATTAGGAACCTGCTTTCCATTTCCTCGGGCATTCCTTGGATTAGAGAAGACCTGGGAAGTGTCGATGTGTTTGATGAAACGATGGTGTTAGTGCCAATATACTGTGAGATCTTCTGGTAAACGGACCTCTTGATTTCTAGATTCTCAACTATTGCTTCAATTACCCAATCACAATCTTCCAATTTTTGAAGGTCGTCTTCTAAGTTGCCAGGAATTATTCGCTTTGCAAATGACTTGTGCATCAACATCTCTGGATCCGCCTTAAGCATGTCCTGGATAGCTTTCCTTGGAATTGAGTTGCGATCCTCTTCTCCCTCGCAAACAATGTCCAAGAGTATGACTTCGCAACCCGCGTTCGCGCAATGTGCCGCGACGCCGGCTCCCATTACTCCGCTTCCAATTACCGCTACCCGTCCAATTTCATCATCTGTATCCAGCATTGGCTCAGTCATCAAAAATCCTCATTCAAATTTCTCTAGAACAGTGGCAATTCCCTGACCGCCTGCTGCGCACATCGTTGCAAGGGCGTGTTTTCTTTCGCCAGATTGTAGTAATCTTGCAGCTTTTCCTGTGATTCGAGCCCCACTGGCCCCCAACGGGTGGCCTAGAGCTATTGCCCCGCCTTCTAAGTTAACTCTGGAAATATCCAATCCCAGTTCTTGAATTACTGCAAGAGATTGGGCAGCAAATGCCTCATTGAGTTCAATTAAATCGATATCGCCAATTTTGAGATCTGCTCTGTCGAGAGCTTTTTTTGACGCCTCTACAGGTCCTATTCCCATCAATTCTGGAGCACAGCCACTTACTGCCGTGGAGAGGATTTTTGCAAGTGGTTTGATCCCATTTTCCAATGCGAAAGACTCGGAGCAAACGAAAACGAATGCGGCTCCATCTGTGAGAGGAGAGGAGGTCCCAGCAGTAACCGTTCCTTCAGAGTCGAATGAGGGTCTTAATTTGGAAAGGGCCTCTAAATTTGTTCCGGGTCTAATACATCCGTCCTTTTCGACAATTCCTCTTTCGGTTTCTATGGGCACTATTTCACTTGAAAATGAGTCTTCTTCCACTGCCTTGGATGACTTGATATGGCTACTAACGGCAAATTCATCTTGCATAGAACGGGGAATACCGTACTTCTTTGCCAGATTTTCTGCGGTTATTCCCATCGATGTGAACACCTCGGGTGAAGTTTCACTTAGCTTGGGATTTGGCATTGGGTTGAATCCTGTCATTGGAATTCTCGACATTGACTCCACCCCTCCTGCGATGAATGCTTCACCAGAGCCCATCGCGATTCGCCCAGCTGCATCGTGAATAGCCTGCATACTTGAGCCACAGAATCTGTTTATGGTGACTCCTGGGACCGTTTCAGGGAGATCTGATAGGAAAGAAATTATTCTAGCTAGGTTGAACCCCTGCTCTCCTTCAGGGAAGGCCGTCCCTACAATTATGTCTTCAACTAAATTCGGATCGATCTCGAGGCTCGAGATTAGTGAGTTAACTACCGTTGCTGCAATGTCATCTGGTCTTGTTCTGGCTAAGTCTCCCTTTACTGCTCTTGTGAATGGAGATCTAGAGAATCCTGCAATTACCGAGCCCATGAGGTTTCGAGGTTTTTGATTTAATTAAACCATCGAGTGTGCTGGTTTACTACACGTAGTTATAATTACACCTAGTGCAAAAATTTTCGATTTTAAGCCATATGCGAAACTATGGCATTTCCAAATTCAGAACAAGATAGCAGGGTGGCATCTTCCATTAATCTCTCGAAGTCGTAGGTCACAGTGCCAGCAGAGATTGCTCCCTCCATTCCCCTAACAATTAGATCTGCTGCCTCATCCCAACCAATGTGTCTGAGCATCATCTCTGCAGAGAGAATTAGACTACCTGGGTTTACCTTGTCCTGACCAGTATACTTCGGAGCAGTGCCATGGGTGGCCTCGAAAATTGCCACTCCCGTATCATAGTTGATGTTTGCACCAGGAGCTATTCCTATGCCCCCAACCTGCGCAGCAAGAGCGTCCGAAATGTAGTCCCCGTTCAAGTTCATAGTGGCTATAACTTCGTATTCTCTTGGTCTAGTAAGGACTTGCTGAAGCATAGCATCTGCAATAACGTCTTTGACTGTTATTGTTGTCCCTGTGTTGGGATTCTTGAATGTGCACCAAGGACCTCCATCTAGCTCCGTAGCTCCGAATTCTTTCTTAGCTAATTCATAACCCCAGTCTCTGAACCCACCTTCTGTGAATTTCATTATGTTTCCTTTGTGAACTAGAGTTACACTCTGCTTATCATTATCAATACAATACTTGATTGCTGCCCTAACTATTCTTTCCGTGCCCTCCCTACTTACTGGCTTTATTCCAATTCCTGAAGTATCTGGGAATCGGATTTTATCGACTCCCATCTCATTTTTCAGGAAATCTATGACTTTCCTAACGTCATTGCTGCCTTCCTCCCATTCTATGCCGGCATAGACGTCTTCGCTATTCTCCCTGAAAATGACCATGTCTACGGCACCCGGGTCCCTTACTGGGCTGGGTGTTCCTTCGTACCATCTTACTGGTCTAACACATGCGAATAGATCCAATTGCTGTCTTAGAGCTACGTTAAGACTTCGGATTCCTCCTCCTACAGGCGTAGTTAGGGGACCTTTTATTGAAATAAGGCCTTGTTTCATTGCATTTTTGGTTTCCTCGGGTAGCCACTCGCCCGTCAAGTCGAAGGCTTTCTGACCTGCTAGAACCTCAACCCATCTTATCTCCCTATTTCCGCCATAAGCCGTATCGACTGCGCTATTTACCACTTCAATCATTACTGGAGAGATGTCAATGCCTATTCCATCTCCTTCAATGTAGTGAATTACTGGATTTTTTGGTACTTCCAAATTACCTTCTGAGGTAGTAATCATTTCGCCTTCAGACATATTTCTCATGACTCCGAACAATGAGGTATAGATGAAGCCAACCCTTCAAGGGGGGTGGCTTTGGTCGGAGATTCGTGAACGGAGAGGTGTTGTGGACTGAAGAGCATGGATATGTCGGTACTACAAGCAGTGGTAAGAAGTTCGGAATTTATGGTGCAGACTCGCCTAGTCCTATGGAAATGGTACTTCATGGCCATGCTGCCTGCTCACTTATTGACATAATTGGGGGTCTGAAAGACCGCGTTGAGAGTGTTGATTCGATCAGGATTCAGATTGAGGCAGAAAGAGCCGCTGAGGCACCAAGGGTATTCACTTCTGTCACCATGAGGTATATTGTCAGAGGTAGCGTTCCTGAAGCACTTGTTAGAAGGCTAATCGAGAGCAGTCATGAAAAATACTGTAGTGTGGGTATAATGATTTCTCGGTCTGGTGCCAATCTTGATTGGACCTTAGAGATGAGTGAATAATTCATTTGGCTAATTTCTGGAATTGTGATTTTTTTCGCCAAAATGCTGATGGTAATGGCGAGTTCAATACTAATCATTAAACACCCCCCATTCAGAAGCGCAACTCCCTTGCACAGGCGGGACCATTTCTGACTGATACATTACGGGAGATAGCATAAAATGCAGACAAAAATTAAGTCGTCCGATGGGGAATTAAACCCAGAAAGTGGATTGGTGGTAGAACGCAGATTCACTTCCGCTGGCCAAGATCCCTTCGATTCTTTTGAATGGATAGAGATGGACGTGGAAATAAGAAACCTTGACGGTTCAATGGCCGAATCTATTGAAGGAGTTGCTCTTCCTTCTGGTTTCTCCGGAGTTCCCGGAAGGGTCTGCGCCCAGAAATATCTGCGCAAGGCGGGTGTTCCGAAATATCTTCGGAGCGTTCCCGAAGAGGGGGTACCTGTCTGGCTACAGCGAAGTGAGCCAGATCACGAGCGGCTTCAGAAAGTTGATGTCGCCGATAGAATGGGTGGTGAGACTGACGGGAGGCAATTATTCCGTCGACTTGCAGGGACCTGGACCTACTGGGGCTGGAAGTACGGCTACTTCGCAAGCGAGGCAGATGCCCGCGCCTACTTCGACGAGATGTGCTACCTGATCGCTAGTCAGCGTTCCGCACCCAACAGCCCCCAGTGGTTCAACACAGGCTTACACTGGGCCTACGGAATCGAGGGGCCTGCTCAGGGCCATAGTTTCGTTGACCCAGATTCGGGTGAGTTGGGGAAGTCGACCAATGCATACGAGCACCCCCAGCCACATGCCTGTTTCATTCAATCTGTTTCGGACTCCCTAGTGGGAGGTACAGATTCGATCATGGGACTTTGGAATAGGGAAGCGCTGTTGTTCAAATACGGCTCTGGAACGGGTTCAAATTTTTCGAATATTAGAGGTAGGGGGGAGCCGCTCTCAGGAGGAGGTACCTCAAGCGGATTGCTCTCGTTCTTGAAGATAGGAGATAGGGCTGCTGGGGCAATAAAGTCTGGAGGGACAACTAGGAGGGCTGCGAAGATGGTGACCCTCGACATGGATCATCCTGATATCGAAGAGTACATTGATTGGAAGCCCTCGGAAGAAGAAAAGGTCTCTGCACTGGTTATCGGTAGTACAATTCTGCAGAAGCACGCTGACTCCATAATGGAGTCGATTTGGTCATTTGGGGATGATGAGGGGAGGTTCAACCAGAAAACGAATCAAGGCCTCAGAAAGGCCATGGTCAAGGCAATAAATGACAGTGTGCCACAAGCGCATATCAAAAGAATAGTTGACCTTGCAGAGCAAGGCTGGAAGGGCTTGGAGTTCGAGGTATTGGACACCGATTGGCAGGGAGAGGCTTACATGACTGTCTCGGGCCAAAATAGCAACAATTCTGTCAGAGTCCCGAATTCCTTCATGGATGCAGTAGAATCAGGAGATGGGTGGGACCTATACTTCAGAACAGAAAGAGAGTTGGCGGCTATCGAGGGAAGGGACCCAGTCCCGTGTAAAACCGTCGATGCCAGAGCACTTTGGGACAAGGTCGCATATACTGCCTGGGCTTGTGCAGACCCTGGAGTGCAATTTGACACCACGATAAATGAGTGGCATACATGCCCTCAAGCTGGCAGGATCAATGGGTCTAATCCTTGCTCCGAGTATATGTTCCTAGATGACACAGCATGCAACCTAGCCAGCATTAACCTACTGCACTACTATGATCTGGACACTCACACCTTCCAAATCGACGATTTCAGGCATAGCGTGAGAATCTGGACAACGACCTTGGAAATCAGTGTTCTGATGGCTCAATTCCCATCTGAATCTATTGCTAAGGGCTCCTATGATTACAGAACTCTGGGATTGGGCTACTGCAATATTGGATCGCTGCTGACACACATGGGAATTCCGTATGATGATGAGCGGGCCTTCTCAGTTTGTGGAGCAATTACCTCCATAATGTGTGGAGAATCCTATGCTACTAGTGCCGAGATGGCCTCATATCTGGGTCCATTTCCTGATTATGAACGAAATTCGGAGGATATGCTCCGAGTAATGCGGAATCATCGAAGAGCCGCTTATGACGCTCCTGAAGAAGAATACGAAGGAATTACTGTCCCTCCCATGGGAATAGATTCAAAGAAGTGTCCAAAGGATTTGCTTGAGGCGGCTAGGAGCTGCTGGGATAGAGCCGTAATGGAGGGAGAGGAGCATGGATATCGAAACGCACAGACGACAGTGATAGCTCCCACGGGAACGATCGGATTGGTAATGGGTGCGGACACCACAGGCATCGAGCCACAGTTCTCAATGGTTCAATACAAGCAACTAGCTGGAGGAGGTTCTCTTAGGATTATCAACCAAGGCCTTCCCAGTGCTCTATCAAGGCTAGGTTACTCCAGATCTGAAGCAAAGGAGATTGAAGAGTACGTAGTAGGGACTGGTAGATTGAGTCCTTCAATTTCCCGTGATTTGCTTACAAAGGCCGGGTTCAGTTCCGAGCAGTTGAGTAATATTGAGTCTGAACTTCCAAAAGTATTCCATGTAAGGAACGCCTTCTCACCTGATATCTTAGGAAGGGATTTCTGTATTGAGAATCTTGGTATGTCGGAAGATGATTTCTTCGTCGATGATGAAGGGGAAGTCAAGTGTAGCAATCCTTGGTTCGATACTTTGGGCGAAATCGGAATGAGTAATGATGAGATTGAGGCCGCCAATACGGAGATCATCGGCCGGGGAACGATTGAGGGGGCTCCTGGTCTGAAGGATAAGCACCTTCCGATCTTCGATTGTGCACAGCCGTCGGGTTCCGGTGTGAGGTCGATTGCTCCAGCGGGGCACGTTAAGATGATGGCAGCGGCACAACCATTCATCTCTGGGGCTATTTCGAAGACCATCAATATGCCATCTGACTGCTCAATTGAAGACGTGAGGGAGGCTTACGATCTCAGTCATGCCACAATGAACAAAGCATGTGCAGTTTACAGAGACGGAAGCAAGCTTTCACAGCCTCTGATGAGTCAATTAGTCGACTCGATGGAGCTCGAAGAGGAGGAGCAAGAAGTTGCTGAGATGATGGTTGAAGAGGCTGTTAGTGCGATTCCAGTTCCGGAAGAGGAAGCAAGGCCTGTGGCGCAAGCCCTGGTTCAGAACTATATCGCGGCTAGAAGGCCCCTTCCTGATATGAAGTCAGGAACTAACTTCAAGGCAAGGGTCGGTGGACACAGCGTCAGGCTAATCACTGGAGAGTATGAAGATGGGAAGCTTGGTGAAATATTCTTGCTGACCTCTAAGGAAGGAGCTGCTTGGAGGGCCCTTCTATCACAGTTTGCTATCGCGGTTTCCATAGGTTTGCAACACGGAGTACCGATAGATGCATTCGTCAAATCTTTCACCTTCTCCAAGTTTGAGCCAAGCGGAATGATTGAGGGCGGGAGCGGTCGTGTCAAGATGTCATCCAGCATTATTGACTGGGTATTCAGAGAGCTTGGAATAAAATACGACGGTAGAGACGATTTGGCTCATGTCGAGGCCGTTGACCTAGACCCATTCTCGATTAGTAAACCAGAGATGACTGATCAGGGCCTATCGAGGAACCAAGGTGAGAAGAGAGAGATCCAAATGACTCTCGAGGCCACAGTGGCTCCCATTGCTGACTCTGAGAGCGCTATCAGAAGGGCAGCGAAAGAGAGGGGGTTCACTGGAGACATATGTGACGACTGCGGTGGTAGTCAGATGGTTAGGAACGGGACCTGCCTGAAGTGCAACGAGTGTGGTTCCACTACTGGATGTTCCTGATACGCCCAATTGATCAAATTTCGAGTTCGATATTGAGGTTCTGGATCAGTTCCTTGTATCGATTTCTGATTGTTACTTCGGTTACTCCTGCTACTTCTGCGACTTCTCTTTGTGTCCTACGCTTGCCACAGAGTACACTGGCGATGTAAATGATGGAGGCAGCAATTCCAGTGGGACCTCTACCGCTAGTAAGCTCCTTCTCTTGAGCTGCTGCAATCAACTCATATGCCTTTGCCTGAACCTCTGCATCGAGGTCTAGTCCCGAGCAGAATCTAGGGATGTAGTCTTCCGGCTTTGTAGGTGGAATCTTCATCCTAAGCTCTCGAACCATGAATCTGTAGGTTCTTCCTATCTCCTTGCGGCCCGTTCTGCTGGCCTCACCTATCTCATCCAATGTTCGGGGATTCTCACAAATTCTGCATGCAGCATATAGGCTAGCGGCAGCTACTCCCTCGATTGACCGTCCTCTAATCAGCCTAGCATCCACGGCCTTACCGTAGGTAACAGCTGCAGTTTCTCTAATTGTCTTGGGTAGCTCTAAACGGCTAGCCATCCTATCTAATTCTGCAAGGGCCATTGCCTTGTTTCGCTCTGTGGCATTGCTGACCCTGGATCGCTTCTGCCACTTCCTCATTCTGTAGAATTGGCTCCTATACCTGCTAGAAATTGACTTTCCGGAGTAGTCCTTGTTCTGCCAGTCTATATCAGTGGAAAGTCCTTTGTCGTGTAGCATTACTGTCATTGGGGCTCCTGTCCTAGCGCGCTGATCTCCCTGCTCGGGACTGAAAACTCTCCATTCTGCACCCTGGTCTATCACCTTGTCTTCTAGGACGAGTCCGCAGTCATCACAGACTACCTCTCCCCTAGACTCGTCCTTGCTTAGATTTCGGCTTCCGCATTCATCGCACTTCACTGTATCTTCTACCAGATATGACATAGCTGCACACCCCCTTTCAAAGAAAGGTATTAAATCCGCAATTGGCATCATATTTAAGTCTATTATTAAGATAAAATATTGTTAGAATGGGGATTTTTTCAACGAGTAGGAATTAAGAATCGTGAAATATGAATCTTCACTGGGCAAAACGGGGAGATTGATGTCTGAGCAGATGTGGCCGCCAAAAAATGTGGGTCTTTCTCCAGGAAAGAGGGTTCTTTTCTTGACCAAGGATATGGAGCTAATTCGTAGACAGCTTTACGAGGGTCTTGATTTGAAAATGGAGGACCTTGAAGTCACTGACCTCCTAGATGACATCAATACTGATGTCATGACCCCTGCTTGGGTCTGCTTTGATCACGATCCAGGAAAGATAGCGGAAAATGCTTACGCTGGCCTAATGCACAATGGAAGTAGGGTTTTCGAGCCAAGATCGCTGATTGATGGGGATTTCGAAGTTATAGTGTCTGGACAAAGAAAGGGGACAGGGTCTAGTCGTGAGACTGCTGCCCAATGTGAACGTTGGTCCGGAATTAGAATCGTGATTGCTGCTTCTTTCGCTCCAATTCACGAGAGAAATAATCTGAACCTAGGACAATTAATGGGGGACCATGCCATGCTAGAGAGGCTCCAGGGCGGAGAAAAAATAGGGCTCTCAGAGTTCACAGAAAAATTTGACCCTGTAAGTAAGAAAATACTCGAGAATGGAGGTATTATGGCATTCGCAAAGAAGCTCGAAGAAGGTGTCGTAGAACTACCTGACCTAGAAACTGGAGAAAGGAGGATGACGATGGTAGAGAAGATGATTTCGAACAAGCTTCTGGGTTCTAGCGAGCAGAAAAGATTTGTTAAACCGGGAGATTCGGTTCTAGCTCAGGTAGACGGAGGTTATTCACACGAATTCACAACCGCACAGGTTCATACGTTTCTTTCCGAGGAATATGGTGAACACTACAAAGTTCCCAATCCATCTAAATTCGCTGTTTTCGAGGATCACCTTCTGTATGCAACTGGAGTTCCCAGATTCGGGAGATTCGTCGAGAAAATCCAGACATTGAGAGACATGCAGAAAGCTTTCCAGATACATACTGGGGTTAGGGATTACTCTGCTGTAGGGGGGATTAGTCCGGGGATTTGTCATCAGGTTGCTAGGGAGGAGTTCATCGATGTGGGCGACTTCATTCAAGCTACTGACTCGCACACTTGCATGGGAGGGGCGACAAATGCGCTAGCTTACGGTGTGGGCTCCACAGAGTATGCGAATCTAATACACAATCAGTTTGCATTCGTGAACGTACCGGAGAGTATTCGATTCGAGTTAGTGGGAGAGCTTGATCCAGGTTGTACAGCTAAGGATGTCATTCTTCACATACTATGGAAGTATGCAGCTAATTCTGAAACTCTGGACAGGAGCATGGAGTTTGGCGGTCCGGGACTCTCAAGTCTCTCTATGGATGAGAGAGCTACACTTTGCAACATGGCTACTGAATGTAGTGCCAAGACGGGGATCTGCGAACCCGATGATCGAACTGTTGAGTGGCTTTTGAACCGTCGAGAAGGGGTTTCTGAGGAAGAAATTAGAATGGGTTTTGTCCTACCTGACGAGGGTGCATTTTACGATGGCGGAGTTCACGAGATCGACCTTTCAAAGATTCGCCCCATGGTTGCACATCCCGGTGATCCTGACCAGGGCATTCCTTCTGATCCGACGAATGGAGCCTATATTGAAGACTTAGGAGGCGTGTCGATAGACATAGCATACGCGGGGTCTTGCACGGCTGGTAAGGATGATGATTTCTCATACTATGCGATGGTTTGCGAGGCTGCGCTAAATGCTGGGCTTGTCGTAGCAGAGGATGTGGACTGTTACATCCAATTCGGATCTAAATCAGTCAAGGATCTATCAGAGAGAATGGGATGGACTGAAACCTTTGAGAAAGCAGGTGTGAAGCTCATTGACCCGGGTTGTGGGGCATGTATCGGAGCTGGTCCCGGAGTCAGTGAGAATCCAAATCAAGTCACAGTCTCTGCAATAAATAGAAACTTCCAGGGAAGATCGGGCCCCGGAAAGCTCTATCTCGCGAGTCCACTGACTGTCATGACTAGTGCATTCACAGGAAAAATTACCGCTTGGCATCCCGAAATATTTGAATGAAAACGCATCAAATCTCAAAAGATTGGGTCATGTTCAATAGCGGTCTCGATAGGAGAGAGCCATCTTGCAAGCCCCGTGTCATTAGGATAAGGGAGGACTTGGTAGTGGTGATGGCGTGGACCCAGCAGAAAGACTCTCTAGTAAGCAGAAACAGATCTCCATCAGTGAGTTCTTCGAGAAGAACAAGCACTTCCTAGGTTTTGACACTCTGCAAAGATCTGTAATTACAGCCGTAAAGGAAGCGGTTGACAACTCCCTGGATGCTTGTGAAGAGTCTAGAATTTTACCTGAAATTAGAGTAGAGATTAGTCGGCAAAAGGGGGACAGGATTAGACTTGTAACACAGGACAATGGGCCAGGAATTCCTAGAGAGGACATAGAAAACGTATTCGGAAAGTTCCTGCTAGGATCAAGGTTCCATGCAATAAGGCAGACTAGAGGTCAGCAAGGAATCGGGATTACTGGAGTAGTAATGTACGGTCAATTGACAGCCGGTTCGAAGACAAAGGTAACTTCGAAAATTGCAAGGGATTCTTCGGCCGTATTCGTAGAGTTAGGTATCGACACTAGAAGGAATAAAGCAACAAAGTCGGGAGAGGTACGGGACATTTGGGTGGATGATAGAACTGGTGAGAGCGTTCCCCATGGATTGCGGATCGATACAGAGATGCGGGCCAAGTACCAAAGAGGAAGGCAGTCCGTGCATCAGTATCTCAGAATGACTTCTATTGTGAACCCCCATGCTAGTATCTCATTGGTCGTGAGGGATAGAGATGGCAGTACTATCGAGCAGGGGGACTGGCCTAGAACAACAGAAAAGCTTCCAAGAATTGTAAGTGAGATACGTCCACATCCGCATGGAATTCAATTGGGATCTCTTCAAAGGATGCTTAAGGAGTCACAGGAAAGAAAGATGACTTCTTTCCTGAGGCACAATTTCTCCGGAGTAAGCATGAGGGCTGCTAGGGAGATTCTGTCTGCCTCAGGACTTGATGAGAGTAGGAGTCCGAAGAGAATTTCGGCCGACGAGGCACAAGCAATGGTCTTGGCATTTCACAAGGTTAAGCTCCTTTCACCCCCCACAGACTGCCTTTCACCGATTGAAGATTTGCTAATCAAAAAGGGGCTCTCGAAGGCTATAGACTCAAGGTTTGCCTCTACAATCACAAGGAATCCCAAAGTAACCAATGGAAACCCATTTCAGATTGAGGTTGGGTTAGTTTTCGGTGGAGACCTCAGTGCTGATGGTCCAATCGAGATTCTCAGATTTGCGAACAGGGTGCCTCTAATGTACCAACAGGGAGGTTGTCTTCTAACAAAGGCTCTGGAATCTGTTGATTGGAAAAGATACGGGCTAGATCACCCTGGAGGAAAGGGGATTCCCAAGGGTCCCGCTGCTGTGCTGATTCACCTAGCTTCGACAAATGTTCAGTTTACAAGTGAGGCAAAGGAAGCGGTTTCAGACAACGAGGAGGTTTTCGAGGAGATTCGTCTGGCCATGCTTGAGGTAGGTAGAGGGTTAAAGAATCACTTGAAAAAGAGCTCTCAGAGGAAGAAAGCACAAGAGAAATTCGAGCTAATCAATATCATTCTACCCGAGATTTCCAAGAAATCATCGCAGCTTCTTTCTAGGGAAGAGCCCGATCTTTCACCCATAATTACTAGGATAATGGATGCCGTATTCTGCGAAGAAGAGTTAGGGTGGGATGGAGAAAGAAAGGTTGCAACATGCTCAATAACAGTTTACAACTACACTGCGAGGGCTAGGGCATATACAATTCTAGCAAAATGGCCAGAATCGGATATTACGTCAATCTCAGATAATCCTCTAGGGGGAAGCAAGCAAGCCCAAGGGCTTTGGGCTTGGAGATTGGATACTCTTAATCCCGGATCATCTGCGACTATAAGATTCGAAGTCTCAGGACTTGAGAAAGGGGAGTGGGGGGATGCGGAGATTTTCTTCAGAGGAAATGGGGATATAATTGGGGCTACGAAAATCGATGAAAAGATGCTGGAAGAGTTGAGGCGATCAGAAGCTCTAGAGGCCGCAGAGACAGAGCTAGAGAATCCTCGAGAGACAATGGGCCAACTTCAAGAGAGGACCGAGAAGAGTGAAGTTGAGCTCCCTGGGCAAGTCCTCGAAGATGGTCAAACCAGTTTGTTTGGGGATTTCTCGGTCAAAGACGAATTGGAGGCAAATGAATGACTATGAATAAGCAGAAGACGAAGGAAGAGGTGATTGATGCATTGCATGGAGTGGCTTCAGAAATGCATGACAAGATGTTGAAGGGTAACCCCCCGACTATGACTCTGCCAGTTCGTTCAAAGACCAACATAGGTTTCGACAAAAGATTAGGCGTCTACAAGTACGGAAAAAGCAAAACAGTACGAGATGCGACATCACTGGGCTCAGCAAGGCAGCTTCTTAGAGCACTCCATATCACTGAATTCGTTGAAGGGATGATTTCTGATAGTAAGACTTCTACACTTAGAGAAATGTACTATATCTCCGAGGCATGGGGTCATGGGAAGTTCTCAAGTCAGAATGAGAGTAACAACCTAGCAGAAGATCTAGAGATAGTTACCAAGTGTCTTCGAGAGGACTTTGGTCTTAGGCCTGAAGAGGATGGGGCCAGAATCATTGGAAACGTGACCTTCGAGGAAAGGAACAGAAGGGGCGATTGGATGAGAATTAACTGTAGAGACGATGTTGGTGACTCAGGTTATGGCGTCCCATACAATGTTGAGTCTGAGAAGCTAAATCTGGTTGATGAGGATATTGACTTCGTTATGGCAATAGAAACGGGTGGGATGTTCGATAGGCTTGTTGAGAATGGTTTCGATGAGGAGGCACGCTGTGCGCTTGTGCATCTCAAGGGACAGCCCGCAAGATCGACAAGGAGGATTATGAGGAGGATGAGTGAAGAATGGAACAAACCAATAATGGTATTTACAGACTGTGACCCGTGGTCTTTCAGGATTTACGCGAGTATTGCATATGGTGCAATAAAAACGGCTCACATCTCAGAATATCTTGCGACAAAGGAGGCGACATATCTGGGAATAACTGCTGATGATATCCTGGCATATGATCTACCGAGTGACGATTTAACTAAGCAGGACATTAATGCTCTAAACGCTGAATTGAGTGATCCCCGATTTTCTACGGGTTGGTGGCAAGAGCAGATTGGCTTGATGCAAGAGATCGGCAAGAAGGCTGAACAACAGTCTCTAGCCAAGTATGGATTGGACTTCGTTACAGATACCTACTTGCCAGAAAAGCTGTCGGCAATTGGACTATCATACTGAAACAATCCTGATACATAGGGTCATTGACGCGGGCTTATGTCGGAGGGCAGGAGACGTTGGGCCAGAATCTTCACTGCTTCGTCTACTTTGTTACTTCTTCTAGCAATATTTGCCTTTCTTCAGATGACAGGTGACTTAGAAGATTCATATGATCCTGAGGAAAACAACATTGCGAGATTAGAGCCTGGGGAACAGAAGGCTATTGAGTTGAAAACGTCTGCTCTAGTTACAGCACTAAGGGAAAGCATAGATGATTCAAATGAGGCAGAATTGAGGTTATATGACGAAGAAGGGTCAGAGGTCTCCGGAAAATCTCCTAATTGGAGGCATCCAACAAGATTCTCTGGGGATGGCGAGAGGGAATATGTTCCAGTACGAGTCTTCGAAGAGGTGAATGGAGAGTATACTCTCCACAATGATGGAGAATCCACTCTTTGGCTTGTGGACGATGAGGAGGCTGCGAACATGATGCTAAGCAATGGATGGACCTATGCTTTCTTCTTCGGATGCTGTTTGGGGGCTCCGGTAGGATTCATTGGACTAGTTCTAGCAGTTATGGTTTGGACAGACAAGCGCAAGAAGCCCGATCAGTTCCTAGTCATTGATGATGGAAGAGTAATAATTTCCGAGCCAGAAGACATTGTAGAAATTAATGGTCAGGAAGCTAGCGTTCCCGGCCCCTTCGTGGACGTTCAGATTGAAAATCCCAAAGTAGAGCTAACAGAAGAGGTGGATGAATCTTGGAAAGGATGGGATGACGGTTGAAAAGTAAAAATTCTCACATATTTTTGGTTGGGTTTTTAGAGGGCTTTTGACTACCCAACCCCAAGTTGGTAAGTAATGGTAGGCTTCGATGAGTCCCTAAATATCCTTGAGAACCCAACTAGGAGAGACATCCTGAGGTACCTGGTGAAGGAGCCTCACTATCCTCTACAGCTCTCCGAGCTTCTGGACGTAAGTCAGCAAGCAGTTGTTAAGCATCTAAAGGTTCTAGAGAAGGCTGGTTTTGTTGACTCTGAATCTATGAAATCGGATAAAGGGGGGCCTCCGAGGAAAGTCTACAGGGTAAATCAATCGTTCTCAATTAGGCTAGATTTGGGGCCCGATCTTTTCAGGGCAGAGCACCGGAAGATGCCAATAGGAGGTACAATGAAGCTTTCTGGAAGCCTCCCTCCGGAGTTAAGAGAAGCCGTTGCGAAGATTAGTACAAAGCGAACTCTACCCATGGTGGACGCAATGGACATTCTATCTGAGTTGGATCGAGCCTTAGAGAAGGTTGATGGTGAGAGAGACGCAATTATTGCACTTCATCAGCAAGTAATGCACAAGGTTTCACCTTCTGTAGAGGAGAGCTTCGACTCTTACGAGGAGAGGCAGTTGGCTCATGCGATGATGCGTCACCCCAGAAGGCCTCTCGATCTCGACGCTTTTTCACATGGATTACGTATCCAGTCTGGAAAGGCTGAGAGCCTAATGGATTCCCTGAGAGAGAGGCTGATGAGGGATTTCGCCGCTAACAGGGGTGCTTTCGTTGCAGGCAAAGGGGGTGTGCCGCTACCTTGGTGGATGGCCAAGTGAGTGGATCAGAATAGCATATCGTCATCGTCATTTCCCGGAAGAAGGCTACTAAGTTCGGAGAATCTGGCAAGTGCTGCTATTCGACGGCCCCAAACCACATATCCAGCTACTCCGAATAGGGAGAAAGTGGCGCCGATAATGATTACTGGAACTGAATATCTCACCACAAGCTCTCTCCCGACATCCAAGTTTCCTAGGGGAGACTTCATACTTCCAACACTCTCGATGTTGTTGTTCTCGTCCGTTTCGACGATGTTGTTGTCTGGATCCACCACTACCACAATTCTATGACTGCCGGGTTCGACCATGTAAAGCAGGGTGATTGGATCGGATTGGTCTGTCTCCGATTGTCCTATTGGCATAATTGCCTTGACAATCTGTCTGTAAACTATGTTCTCCTCCTTGCACCCGTTTCTCTTGATTTCGGTCTCAGACTGGTCCTTGCAGAGGATGATGTTTACATCGGCGGCATGTGCATTTCCTCTATTCGTGACGAAGACATTCACCGATAGCATTTCACCTATAGATGCCTCCATAGATGAAGCTTGGACCTCCTCGAGGACTAGGTCTGGGGCCCTTAGGCGCATTTCCAGAATCTGTTCGTTGTTATCGCATTGAGGAGGGATATTGTCAGGAATTCCATCGGAGTTGCTGTCTAGAGTGCAGGAGTCTGTCCAAACGTCTGTTTCGTCGAAATCCCCCCCCTCCGAAGAAGAGCCGTGCATTGATTGGACTTTTATTCCAAGGCTTCTATCTGTAAGAGCGGCGTCAGGAGCAACAGTTACAATGACGACCAATTGGAGTGTTTCATACGGTTGCATCATTGGTAAAGTGACGGTGTTGTCCGCAGTAACGAAGCAGTAGTCTGGATCATCTCCCTGAGATTGCTGCTGATTGAATTGGCTTTCTTCTTCGACTGTTAGCTCTATGCACGGTTTCTCAATTGGGAATTCGGTCAGGAATCCTTCTAGAAGTGCATAGTCAATAACCCAAGTGCTTAGCGATCCCATTCCTGGGCTGATGGACCAGACCTTGTTCACATCGTCGTATGTGTGATTGTGAATTGTGGGTTGATCCTCCACATTTCCGAAATTAGAGACGTTGAGCGTGAAACGAACAATTCTACTCGGGGCAGTGGTCTTAATGCGGCTCTCAACCGATGGGTCAAGAGAAATCCTCATGTCATGGAACTCGATTATTGTAGCTGTAAGAACTATCTGATCCTGGACCCTGGTACCTTCGAATGGCTCTTCGCTTAGGACGTTGAAGGTTATCGTGTAGTCTCCTGCGAGCGTCTGCTCGGGGACATTGACATAAAGTGAGATTGTCTGGGATTCGTCTCTATTAAGTTCCCGGAATAGAATTCTAGGAATGTTCGTGTCCCAGACGTGTGCTCCTCCCTCTTCATCGATTATTGATTCTATTGTGATGTCAAATCTGTCTTGACCGTTGCCGAGGTTTGTAACAGTAGTATTCATCTGATAGGACTGACCAGGATATAACTCAAGGGTGGAAGAAGGGACTTCCGCTTCCAGTTCGTATCTCTGGACCACGTTTGTAAGTATTAGCACCGAATCCCTAACCTTTGGTGACCCATCTAGATGGGCCCTGACTGTGATTGACTCGCCTATTCCAGCAGTTGCATTGAAGGGGGCGCACATCTCTGCAGTTACGGTGTATGTATTCCCCACCTGAGCCCAGAAAATGTCCTGTTCAGAAGACGAGGACCCCCCTGTCCACTCTGAGAAATCCAGGTCTACAGTCCAATGATCGAATTTCCAGGAGTTTGCGTCCGAATCTGCAGGCCTCTCCTCCGGTGCACCTGGGGTTGAGAATACTAGGTACCCTGGAGTGAAGAATTTCTCCACTTGGATGGGGAAATAAGCACACTCTCCCGGTAGAACATACAGCTTGGTGTCGCCGATGTCGAATACTATATTTCCAGTGGTCCTAATTGAGACGTTGATCCACAATTCTAGAACGTCAAAAGTTCCTCTGTCGACTGAAAGAACAGGCTCACCGGTTGACCAACCCTTCAGGTATATTGCGAAGGTTCCTGGCTCCTGAGTCTCGGGAACGCTGATCTTGAGGTTCCGTGTTACTGATTGACCCGGATCTAGGGAGAGGGACAGAGGGAAGTCGATACCCCAACCAAATGGTAATGCCCACTCGTTCTGGCCCTCCAGAGTTGCCGGGTCGTAGAAAGCGAACGTATCGTACACGTTTCCGGTGTTTTTGATTGAAATTGAGAATACTGCAGACTTGCCTTGCTCAACGTCCACTTGGAAATGACTGGTGTCTAGCTCAATTCCATGGACGACGTCCATGAGAGTCAATAGAGTGAGCTTGTTTCTAATTGCTGGATCCTTTGAAGAAGTAGCAACGATGCTGATCTGGGCTAACTCGTCCTCTTTCGCTTGGTATATTGTTGGGGTCCTGACTCTGAGGTATAGCGAGTCGATCGCCCCTCCCTCTAGGAAGACCGGTGTAGAGTCGAAAATAGGGGTGTTATTTGTAGCATAGAATAGAGTTGCAGTCCAGTTATTCGGAACTCCCTCCATTGCTATGGTGTACGTATCCTTGACTAGTTCGGCAGGTCCTGGTGTAGGATTTGCAATGGTAATGTTGAATGTGGTTTGTTCTCCTGGCTGTATTGTGTGGTAGAAAGTCTCTGCCTCTGAGGGGCACTCGTACGGATATCCCTCTATGTTTGCATTGGCTAGAATTTTGTCGTCGCAAGCTAGTGAAAGGTCGACGAGTCCAGTTAGAATGTGGACATAGCACAGCGTCCACTTGTCTGCATTCGAGCCGTCCCAGTCACACCTCTTGTCAGACCAACCTATGTGAGCCCCGCTTCCCAAATCATTTGCGAATGCAGGAGGCATTCCCCTGTCGAGATTGAAATCGGGAAAGAGGTGTTGTCCTGCAGCGGTATTGCATTCTGGTTGGCAGGCTGCAGGCCCTAATTTATCCGAAGTCCAGTTTGTAATTTCTCGAATCTCCCATGGATCAATGACGGAAGAGGCTGCAGAGTTTAGAGGGAATCCCTGAGGATACTTTTCCTGGGTATTGTTCAGTCTGGCGTACATAAGAGTCTCCTGCCATTCAGTATTGCTGTAGTCGAGCCATGCAAGATGGACGTTATCGAACTGGTCAGTCAGAATCGAAGGGGTGACTGAGCTTGGTGCAAATGGGTACTCTTCAGATGCACCTTCACACTGCTCTGAGTTGGATATGGCGCTCGAGGCAATCTGCTTAATTCCGTAGGCAGGCAGGCCTTCAGGAACCCCATCCCATTCTGCTGCACCCCTTAGTCTGAGTCTAGTGTAGTAGATCTCGTATGCGCCCTCTATGTCAACACCTCCTGTAGGAGAGTCGCAACCGGGGTAGAGTCTACCATCTTGCCATGCCAAGTGAGTGTTTCCGGACGAGTCCAGCGCTATCGAAGGATGGAGGCTGTACGCTGGGTTATTGGTGATCTGAGTATCATTGACAACCACTAGATGGCCATATCCTTGGTCATCCATGGATGGCCCTAGGTCCTCGATGTAGTATCCTCCTTGTTGGTCTGCTTCCGTTCCTGGGTCTCCTCGTGTCCAGCCGGGCCAAGGGTTGTCTAGTAACGAATGGGGGTCAAGAACCGTCATGAAGATCTCTCTGGAGTTGTTTGTTGCTAAGTAGACCATGGCTTCTACCATGATTTCCAGTTCCGATGAAGAGCCCGCGCTGGTTGGGAATTGGTACATCTGACCTTCTGCGGAAGTGGTCCTAGTTGTGGAGCCGGTGCAAGTCCTGGAATTCAAGCCAGAGCCGACTGGGCATTGGGCCAAATCCATCATGTAGCTCCCTACTTCTGTATCAGATCCTGCCCAAAGCGGATATGGTTTCGTCTGAGCTAGAACACAGGCATCGTGGGCTTGGTTGATGCTCTGGGTGTCATCGTTGTCCATCGGGGTGCCTCCGTACGGACCTTCATCGGAAATCGGTATAACGACCCTAGTCGCATTGTTATTCCAACGATGGTCGAGGCTTGTTGGGGGGTTTGCCGCTAAGCCAAGCCTTCCTTGAGCATCCCTATACGAGAGGCACGCCCAGGTAGCCGCTGGGCCCCAGAACTCGCTGTAGTACCCCCCATCGGCCGGGAGGTTCGTGGCTTGGTTGTTGTAAACCACCTCAGTGAGTTCCCTGATTCCGCCAGAGTCGTCTCCCGCGGTCTCTCCAAGGGGTGTGCTCCTAGGACCCTGGCTGCCAGACCCTCCTGTCTGATAGGCTTCTGCGCAGTTGCCACTAGTAGCTGCAGCTGGCCAGTTTCCGCTAAGAGCATACAATGTTTCGTACACGGTCATGTTGGCACTGGTTAGCATTGGCTTCAATCCCATGAAATTGCCACCGCTGGCGAAATTTCCTCCGTAAAACACCGCACACATGTCAGCCCACTCGGCGTTCATGGAACCGGATGTGTCAATTGGCACTACCATCTCTACTTGTCCGCCCCTAGTATCATCCCAAACAATCTGCACGAAGTCATTCACATCTACTGCAATGTCTGGATGTCCCTTCTGCCCAAGAATGGGGGTTAGAAGCGTGCTGTCAATCTCTACAATGACAACTCTTGCCTCATGATCTATGGAGAGCATCTTGTAGTATATCTGAGATTGCTGGTAGTAAAGCTCTAGTGGCTCGAAAGAGTCCTCCCAGACAATGTGGGGGTTGTTGTCTGAGTCCAAATCTATAGCTGGCCAATCTCTGTTCTGGGGATTGTTTGCAACCTCGAAGTCATCCGGTATCACGGAGAGGACTGAATCCAGAGAAGCGTCGCCGCTTTGATCGTCGAGGGAGGGGTCTAGGATTGTATACATTATTTTGTACTGGCCCGCCTTGTCTGTCCAAACTACGTGCACCATGTCTTCATCGTCAACTTTGATGTCAGGGTGCCAAGCTCTATGGGCACCTGGGTCAGAAATCTGGGTTTCACCGATTAAAGTCTCTCCTCTTGGATCTAGCATCTTGTAATAGAGGTGGTTCGTATTTCTGCTCCATACGACGTGAACGTTGCCTCTGGAGTCTGCATCCATTGCCATCATCTTGTCATTGTGAGTGGAACTCTGAACGATTTCTATGGGGTCCGTTAGAACGACGTCGCTAGCAGAAGCAGGCGAGGAAAATGATGCAAGCATACTAATAAGCATCAGAAAAACAATTGTGATTCCAGTTGTTTTGTTACTACTGCCTTCATTTTCGAAGTACTGAGTCCTCTGCATCGGTATTAGTGAAATTTCACGAATACTTAACCTAAACCCATTATGGTCACATTTTCCAAAAAAAGTAACCGATGAATTAGGCCCATTCCATTGGATCGAAATCCTTCCCAAAACCGCCTGTCTCGTCTGTGTCGATATCGGAAATCCTAGGTTGAGATTGTCTCGGGCCTGTCTTTGATCTCTTCTTATCCCAGTCGTCTACTGGTCCAGGCTTCCCCTTTCCAGGTCCAAAGCTGTACTTAATCTGGTGAATTAACGAAAGTTTGGTGAGCCAGACTTTCCTCATACTTTGCATAAACTCGTTCTGCGTTAGGCCGTCTATCCACACTGGTCTTGAGAGGTTGAATGCCTGAAGAGGACCTGCTACTCCTTCCTTGCTTTGCCCCACATGGAGGACCCAATCAAGATCTGAAGAAGCCATTCTAATTCTGGTATTGTGCAGCCATTCCTCCCAAGATTCTGATGATTCCAAAGACAGCTCTCGCATCGAATCTTGCTGACCTTGGTCAACTCTAGTTATTGAGTAGACTAAGACCAAATTTCTTTTCTTAGGAATTACTACATTGAAGAGGTGGCCTTGCTTTGTTGGGGGGTATCTGACATGCAAGTGAACAACAGCCTGGGGATCCTTTACCGTCCTTACTTCTAGCCTCTCGCCCTCTAGCCATGACTTGATCGACTCTGACGCCTCCTTAACGTCCACGAGATATCCAACAGGTCGTCCTATTTAGAGCAAGTTGAGGTTAGACCGGATCTCAGAAAGAAGATACCTGAGTCTTTCGGCCTTGTCAGAAGAGTCTAGTCTCGCTATCCTAACTGAGTAGGTGAAATCGGTCCATAAGTCATAGCCAAGGAGGAAAATCAGATTTGCACAATGAAAAGATATCATTAGGGCTACTGAAATTAGAGGAGTTGCCATTGACAAGGGGTGAGCGACGATTGCAATAGCAACCGACAAGGGGGGCCAGAACAATACTGGAGAAAACATACCAGCTAGCATGTGAAATGATGTTCTAGCATCTATTCCTTCATCTGTTCTGTCACCAAAGTACCATGCAATAAAGGCCTGAATTCCTGTTGATGGGATAGTGATGGGTGCAGTAACCGCCATCAAAGAAAGCCCAATTATCGCTTTGGTCCAGGGCTTTTCAGAGCTCAATCCAGTCCCTCTAATGCAACGTCCATCAAGATCGTGAGAGTGTAGTATCTCTGCTGCTTCTATCGAGGGTTGAATGAGTTTGTCCTTGTCCTTTCTTCCTGACAATGAGTTCCTGACATCCCTTGCTGACAATACTTCGTCTCGAAAAGATTCCAACGTGGAGTTGTGATTGTTTGCTCTTATGTGTCCTATGAGGTGCCAAGCTCTGTAAGTCTCCCAGTCCGGCGCATCAGGAGTAAGTGGCGAGAGGGACTCAAAGAGTTGATTCCTAAGTTGATTGACTTGTTCAGATGGAGGTTCCTCCCATACACCTGAAGTCAATTTCTGCGCTAAGTCTGGTTTATCAGGAGGGTCTACAATTATCGGATCTGGGAACTCAACGAAAACATCTGTCCTGAACCAGTGATGGCACCTGAAATGAAGGCCAACTGGTTGGATTGCTGGGGAGCTTGTGCGCTTCTTTTTTGCGATCGCTGAAGCATTCAGAGCAAATCTCATTGGTCCTGTCTTTAATCGGTGTAGATGGCTATCTTGGTGGGACTTTCCTTCGGGCATTACCACTGCATTGAAGCCTGAAGCTATGCAGTTTGTCATAGTGAGCAGTGTTCTGTCGTTAATCTTCTTAGCGTACTCCTGATCGGACACGCCGCTGGCAATCTCTGGTCTTCTAATCACTGGCTGAGATCCCATTCTCCTCGAAAACCAGCCAATCAGTGGCATTGTCATTAAATCGTGCCTTCCCATGGAGATTACTCTTCGGTCTTGAGAACTGATCATCATTGCAGGATCCACAAGGCCGTTGATATGAGTGGCTGCTAGAATTCTACCACCTTCGAAAACGGGAATGCTATCTTTCTGTCTTCTCCTGAAAATGTAACTCAGACCGACTGAAAGCATTACCAATATTAGTTTCCAGAATAGTGGATTGCCTGGATGTCTTCCCGAGTGGTCCCATGGAAGTTTGTCTAGCTTCCCTTTCCTTAGTTTCGAGGCTCCGCTTGATAGTCTTGGGTCTATATCAGGGGCGCCCTGCATGTCAGACACAAATGGCGGAGCGAGTCAGAGGTCTTGATTATTGATAATTTTCAATCGATAGACCTGCTAATAGAAGATGCTAATTCTGAAGCCTCCTCGTGATTAATTGGGCTGGATTTGAAGGGCCAAGATAACCCACTTCCATCTTCCATCTTTGGGATGATGTGGAAATGCACATGGAAAACGCTCTGGAAGGCATTTGGACCGTTGTTCTGTAATACATTGAACTCCTTTGCTCCAGTTACTTTCAGTATTGCCTTTGAGATTCTTGGCAGGACTGCTCCGATGGCTCCTGCGGACTCTTCACTAAGTTCGTCCAATGTTCTTGCTGGCTCCTTAGGGACTACTAGAGTATGTCCGGTGCTGAAGGGATTAATGTCCAGAAAGGCGATTACCAATTCGTCCTCATACACTTTATGGCAAGGAATTTCCCCATGAATAATCATTGTGAAGATGCTTTGATCCCCACGTTCCATTCAATCACCCGGTAGTGAGTATTGCTTCAGCAATCGAAGCTAGGCCATAAAGACGAATGGCTTCCAGCATCTCGGTATTCATCACCAAAGAGTCGTCTGTAAGTCTAATTCCTGAGTCCTTAATTTCCCTAATAGCATTCAAAGCATCTGCCTTTGAAGACTGTTCTGATGAAAAAGCAGAAGAAAGCCTGGATGCAAACTTACCGACTGGAATTCCATCAGATTCCAGAAGTGCTGAGACTTTCTCCTTGGCTTCTAGCTCGGCTTTCTGGATATGATCGAAGCCCCCGAAATTGGCGGTAGAAGACCACTGAGAAGCGTGATTCCCTGCTGCCTTGCCTGAGACCAAATCATCCAGTAGTAGATTTCCTGCGAGAGGGGACTTCCCATGCATTCCTGTGAATGCACTTCTTCCTGCAGCATAAAGCCCAGAAAACCATAATTGGGAAGGAAGACCCTCTTCTGTGAGGCCTTGGAAAGTGACTCTTCCATTTTCATCGCATGGGGCACCTCCTATCGTAAATGCGACACCCGGTGAGATTGGGATGACTTCGCGGGAAATATCGATCCCCATTCTGTCTCGTATTCGGGACTCTGTTTGGGAGAACCATGTCCCTGATTCCGTGTCCATTCCTCTAAGATCGAGTATGCAATTCTCACCTTGCAGAACTTCCTCGGGACCCACGTCTTCACCATTCTCCCTTCTAATCCTGCCTCCAGAACCTAGAACATCGATCGGGATGTGGATTGATGATTCTCTTGTAGTCAAGGGGTGTCTGGGTTTCGATTCTAGGCCAGAAAGTGATACTCCTGCTGAAAGTGCCAGAGCTGAGCCGGTTCCAGAACCTTCGTTGTGATTTGACCATATTCCTTGGTGTCCCTCTGTGGCTAGTATTACGGCCTTTGTCTGAATCGACTGAACGTTGCCATCCAGTAGGTTAAGGGTGACAAGGCCCCTGACTTGGAAATTATCCGATGCCAGGCCTATTGGAATGGTGTCAGAGTTCCTCTGAATACCCCTCTTTATTGCTTGTTCTTCGAGAATTCTGGTCACCTCCCTTATTGTTGAGTCGCCGCAACCAGTAAGGCGTGGAACTTTGTGACCGGGGGCCTGTGAAACATGGGGAAGCCCTCCATCTCTTCTCCGAAGTACCAACCCCCATCGTTCCAATTCAGCAAGTGTGTTGACTCCTTCGCCACACACTCTCTCAACGACCTCCTCCTTGGAGCTGTCTCCGCCTGCAGCCAGTGTGTCTTCGATGTGCGATTGGGGGTCTAACTCGTCAATTGAAGCTGCAAGACCGGCAACTGGGGAAGCCCCAGAAGCTGACCCAACTCCGTGCTCGTCAACCATTAATGGGACAATGCCACCATCTGCACATGCAATGGCAGCACGAAGGGCTGCTGGGCCCGAACCCACGACAATCACGTCCCAAGACTCCATGCTATCGTGATGGTCCAGAGGTCACAATCTCATGAACGTGACGCCCTGATGTAGTGCAACAAAGGCTTACTCGGCAACAGAAATCGCAATCCTTCGAACGGTAGTTGCTGCATCAATCATCTTCTCTGCTGCCCCCTCTGGGTTGAATCCCGAAGAAAGGGTTGTTGTAACTACAATCGAAGAAAGGGTCTGTCCGTCTTCCCCCCTTAGTGTTACTTGCACCGGTCTTGACCCGGTAGTTCCCTTTGGCCAAGCAAGTCCTATCCAAAGTACAAAGCAATTGTCAACTAGCCTTCCGAGAACATCCACAAGGTCGTTTTCTTCGTCTCCAATCCTAGCAGGTCCTCTTGGTTTTCTGGAGTTCTTGGTGCTTAGCCTCAGTGTCTGTTGATGGGGTTCGCCATCTGCAGCAATAATATCTATTTCAATTTGAGATTCCTTACCCGAGTGATTGTGGACCATGACGAATAGGTCTCCCTGTCCTTGGCTACATCTCGGGGGGATATCGAGATCCATTCTCCATTTCTGCTCGACTAGTGAGGAGTGGCCCCTTAGAGCTGCATCCTCAAGTCTATCTATCAATCTGAACATTCCGGGTTGCCAGGCTCTAGTGTGAGCCATCAACCTACGAAGTGTCCTGAAACAGAGCTTAGATTCTTCATTATTCAAATCGTCTATTGCAGCTACTCTGAAAACCCTCTTTGTTTCAGAAATTAGCCTTTCTTCGTCGAGGAGGCCAAGGTGATTGAGATGGAGGACCCTAAGCAGGTGCTCAACGGCTGATTCGGGTGTCTGGTTAGACCTGACCTTGTTTTTCAGACCCTTGACCCAGTCGTCCCAATTTCCCGCAGTCTCTGGATCCAGATGAGCGACAACTAGGTCAGACAGGACTCTGTCTAATGTGCTCTGATGAATAGATGGAGCATGCATGGAGAGTAGTGGAAAGTCTTCGTCTGTCATTGGAATTCTTCTCTCGAGAAGTAATGTGTTCACCAAAGAGACCGTTCCCAAGAAGATCGCTAATCCGTAGAGTATTGATGCTAGAATAGTGCCAGTCTCGAAACTGCTAACAGAATTTATCGAAACTGCTGCTGCAATAGAGCAGCCCACCCTAGTGCGCTCTCTTAGCACTCTCTCATGGAGCGTGTTCAAAATCCTCTCTACTCCTGGATATGCTTCCATTGAGCGTTTTCCTCCTGCCTTTAGTTGCAATCTATCTCTAGCTGACATCTGAGCAAATGATGAGGCTGCAAGTGCTGGCAAGAATAGAAGAGCCTGCAAAGAAAACATAGCCACCCCTACATCCACGTTTGGATCGCTCCCCCCTGATGCCAATAATGCGATGTAGACTATGGATATCGCCGAGATTAGGATTCTGGCCTCTTTGCTACCTCGGAGGGTGGTGATCTTTGTCCACAATACTCTCTGTGAGTCTCTAATCCGAACTCTACGAGTTAGTGCTGACTCTGACGCTCTGCCGAACGTGCTCTCCTCACCATATGGGTTCGGCAAATCGGACGAGCTCTTTCCCACGAGCTTTCCAAACGAGCCTTGTGCTTGATGGCATCGGATGATTGGAGTTGTTAAAACCAATTTTTCAGGGCAGATTTCTTCATGGGGTTGTGCTCGCAGGAGCGGGCGTGTAGCATAGCCTGGATAATGCACCGGCCTCCTAAGCC
>CEPK01077354.1_pt1 | contig 51656 bp, 29 predicted proteins | sample 356231 | NCBI WGS metagenome assembly CEPK01 (sample SAMEA2620259, study PRJEB7988) | marine metagenome | biome: marine biome (ENVO:00000447); feature: deep chlorophyll maximum layer (ENVO:xxxxxxxx); material: "saline water (ENVO:00002010), including plankton (ENVO:xxxxxxxx)" | depth 80 m
ACAAAGCAGGCTTGCGACCAACCTATGGTATTTGAACAAGACGGGAGTGGGGGTCCGACAAGAGTGGTCAAGATGGTAGAAAAATTAGTCATGACTAGTCGTGTAAAGGGGCATGCTCGATGCCATATGGCAAGGTGCTTCTTAAGGCATATTTAGGAGCGTTTTTTATGCCAAAAGGAAGGGTTTTCGCTGTAAAGTTTGGAATAGTGCTAGACGGCAATTCCATCCCGTATTCAGAATCATCGTTTTGTTTTGAGGCAGTTGGTTTTGTTTCTGATTCTTCATTGTCCGGTATTTCTGAATCTGAGTCTGTTTCGTAAGGCATAGCCTCTGATCCGCAGGCGGGACAAAAATGCCCAGATTCGAATGAGAACCCGCAAATGTTGCAATCCATATTCCCACTTCAGTAGGAGTATAAGATCCCGTGGAATATTACCATGAAGATTGTTGCAAAGACGCACGTAATTATCATCACAGGAAGCCCGGCCCTTACCCATTCTTTAGTGGTTATCGGGTATGGGCCCCTCTCGGCTATTGCTACTGTCATCACATTGGCACTGGATCCTATTGGAGTCGCATTGCCCCCGAACCCAGCACCCATCGCCAAGGCCCAGAGTAACGGTTCTGGTCGAAGTTCGCCATTACTCGCTTCTGTAATGCTGAAAATAACTGGAATCATCGCTGCTGTAAATGGAATGTTATCAATCAATGCGCTAGCAATGGCTGATACCCAAATTATAGCAATAGCTAGTTTTACCTCGTCATCTCCGAAGTTGTTGAAAATCCAATTTGCCACATCCTCTAGATAACCAACATCTCCGACCGCCCCGACAAGAAGGAAAAGTCCAGCAAAGAACAGTAGGGCCTGCCACTCGACCTTCTCAACTACATCATTGATGAATCCTTCACGGAGTTCTTCCTCCTTTGGCCTAGCTGCGATCAAAGCAAGTCCTGCTCCAGAAAGTGCAATTCCATCAATCTCGATTTCCAGATGAAGAAATTCCTTTGCCGAGAACATGATTATTGTGAGCCCAAGTATTACGAGAGTAGTGTACATTAGCCTCTTGTCTGTAATTGCATCCCATTCGTCTTCCTCCATTAGAGCGTCTATGTGTGGTGGCTTCTGAGTCGCCCAGTCTTTGTAGTACCACCTGAAATATCCGAGCGTTGCTATCCAAGCAAAAAGCGTCATTATCCCCAGCCTCATTAGGAAACCGTTGAATCCGAAACCGTCAAGATTCTCATCTGCTGCTGCAGCCGCGATCATTACGTTTGGAGGGTCTCCGACCATTGATGCTACTCCACCCGTATCGGAGAGGATCGCCTCTGCCAATAGTGGAGGGACGGGGTTAATCTCCAGTTTGTTGCATATTCTCAGAGTCACGGGTGCGATTATTATGATCGCAGTTACATTATCTATAACCAGGGAAATCAGGGAGGTGAAAGTTCCCAATAGTACAATCAGCCTCCATGGATCCCCCTTGCTCATCTTTGAAGCCTTTATTGCGATATACTCGAAGAATCCGCATAGTTCTAGGATAGAAGCAAATACCATCATCCCCAATAGGAGACCTATTACTTCGAACTCGATCCACCCTACCATCGTATGCTCAAGCGTGTAGGTCTTCTGGAGAATTCCGTCAGAGTTGTACACCTCATGCAAATGGAAGACTCCAGAATAGTGCCCATAAATCAGCATTAGAACTGATCCGAACCATGCGGCTATTGTCCTATGGACTACTTCAAATAGAATTAGTGCGAATGAGACTATGAAAATTCCCAGTACTACTTGCTCTTGAGTTACCATTGCTTGTGCGACAATTAATGTCTCTAAATATGTGACTGTTATGAAACAGATAATTCTGCGATCTGGATGTTACTTTCCAGACCAGAAGACAGCCACGTTCCCCCTTTGGAATACCAAAGTTGAGTTCGAACTTTTCTCGATCTCGGAGAAAACAAGATCCCTTTGATCCCTGTCTGAAACAATTCCTTTGTTTACCTTGACTTTGACAAGCCTTCTCCTATCCAGCTGATCCGCTAGCTCCGAAATTATGGATTCTGAGACTCCTCCTCTTCCGATCCTAACCGATACTTCGATTGAGTCGCTTTTGGCCGATTTAATTACAGAAGGTGGAATTGCGCTCACAGTTCTTCACCATCCAATTCAATTGCCTCTCTCTTTATCCTACCACACCTAAGGCATGTAGTCTTAATTGTCTTTGAATGGATTCTAACTCTGGAGCTCTTTCCTGGTACAAGGGACTGCATGCATGTTCTACAAATTGCCCTCTTGATTGAGGAGTCGGTCCTTACTCCGTGCTTTTTACCGATTGATAGAATCTGGCTAGCAGCATTATTTGCAATTTCTGTATTGCTTTGGAGGCATTCAACTAGAGTTTCTGATAGTTGTCTAACAGCCTCCTCTGCTTCCCTTCTACGATCGGATTTTCTCCTAGATCTCCTGCTAGACATTTTCAGCCTCATTCCTGATTTATTGCCTTGGATACTGCCTTTCCAACTTCTTCAATAGAGCCTGATCCGTCAATGGTGACGAGGATCCCTAGACTGGAGTACCAGTCTCCGAGAGGTTTTGTTTGATCGTGATAAGCCTCCAACCTACTCCTAACGGTCTCCTCTGTGTCGTCCTTTCTCTGCACGAGCCTACCAACTATCTCTGTAGGTGCTGGATTGAATGAAACGTGATAGATTTCCCCTGTTTCGGGATCCATCCTTCGGCCAACAATTCTCTCCACGATATCGTCGTCGGGAACCTCTATAGAAATTACAGAAGACACTAACGTAATGCGAGATAGTGCCTCTGCCTGAGGTATTGTCCGAGGGAAACCGTCGAAAAGGACACCATCCGATGCATCTTCCTCAGTTAGCCTCTTCTCGATGAGCCCAATAATAATTGAGTCCGGGACAAGTTTTCCTGCTTCCATGAATGTCTTGGCTTCTTTTCCGAGATCGGTTTCCATTGACACGGCAGAACGCAACATGTCTCCTGTGGAAACCTGAGGCTTCCCAGTCATTTCAACGATTACTGATGCTTGAGTACCCTTGCCGGCTCCCGGAGGTCCGAACAGCACGATTGATCCTTCCATGCCATCCGACATCGTGGTCTACAGAAAAATCAACCGCTCTTTGGGCCATTCTGTTCCCACCAAACATGGCCATATGCCACCCACTGATCCATTGTCCATCCTTCAGGTAGGCCAGTTAGGGGAAGTGGGAGGGCCCCCTCTGGGACATCCAATGAGGGTAGCTTTGGCAAAGTTGACTGTAGGGTTTCTTCTATCTCAGAGTCTGAAACTTCGCCTGTAACGACTTCACCCGAGGTTGAGGTGTCGAGGGCTGCTGCCCTCCTCTCCTCCTTGTTTCCAGCTTGCAATGCGGAACCCTTTGGAATTAGCTCTTCATCGGTCCCGATTGGCAAGAAATCCCTCCTTGCACGAATTACCAGTGAGGCAATTCCCCCTATTGCAACCAAGAACAACACGGCCAGTGACCATGCTGGAAGTCCGAGAGACTCAAGGATTCCGAGGATCCCACCCCCATTGGACTCCTTCGATCTGCTAACTTCGATCGATACAGATGAGTTCGTTAATTCGACGCCTTCCTCCTGGGAGGTTGATTTGGCGGTAATTGAGAATTGCCTTAGTCCGTCTTCGGATGATGGTCCGGGTGCAAGAGTGATCGATACCTGTGCAGATTCACCTGCACCTATGAATTCAATGAAGCTGGGTTCTATTTCTACATTCCAACCCACCAATCCAGTTCCTTCTATCTGAACTCCTGATCCAGTGTTTCCTGAGTTTGTCACCTCCAATGAGAAAGAGATCCCAGATGACTCGGCGATTCCTTCCAAATTCTGAACAGATGGATTGGCCACAATCCACACTGATGGAAGCACGGTCACATTCAACTCAACGGTCGTAACTTCCTTGGAAAGACTTGGAGATGTAGATTCGATAATTACAGGTACCCTTTGGGTTAGCTCGCCAGCAGGTACCTCACTTGGGATCTCTAGGCCGATAGAAATTATTGAGTCCCTGTTCATATCCATGGAAAATGTGTTTCCAGATAAAAATCCACCAGACCATCCCTCGGGTAGTGTTCCCATGGTTAGCTCGATTAGGAGTGGTACGTTTCCTGAGTTATGTAGGAAAATGTCTGAGTTTGCAGAACGACCTAGCGCCATCTCAAATCCGGAATCAGAACTAATGTCCAGAGTGGTGATTTCTCTCACTTCAAGGACCGTCCCATTTGTTACTGTGTTTCCATCTAGGGTAGTCTTGACAGAAATTGTATTCCTATCGCCTTTCTCGGCTGCTAGGGGGACTATGGTCCTGATGGTGATGTTCTCTGGATTCCCAGGCTGTACTATTGCTTGAAGGTTGTATACTTCACCAGATGGGGGTTCTTGGTCTGAGAGGAAGATCTGGATCGGCCAAGTATTCATTGAAGATAGTGCCTGAATTCCAAATTCCAGGGGAACATTTCCCTGATTGGTCAATGTCAGGAATGTGGAGACTTCGTTCCCATTTAGAACTGCACGAGATTCAGAGATTGCGAGGGGGCCTATTTTATTGCCCTCGGAATCTGCGATCTGGGTTGAGAAATCCCTACTCTCTAGGACCTCGACTACTGCGGTGTCGGCCATCTCCAGAGATGGGTCGTTTACGGATCTAGTAATGCATGAGACCAAGTCTGTAGATCCTGCAGGCAGGCCGGATGAAGAGGGGGGCACCCTTACTCGAATCTGAACTGGTACGAATTGTAGTCTGCTGAGTGGACCTATTGTGGATTCTGAGGAATCCCCCGACCCTACACGAACAATCCATCTGTTGGAAGTTTCGCAAGAAATACTGTATTCCGTTGGCCCATTTCCGATATTCTTCACGGAAATTGTGAACAAAGCGAATTCGTCAGGCTTTGCACCCAGGCCTTCAGTTCCTGCGGGTACAGTAAATAATCCCTCGACCCTCTCCACATCGACAGACAATCTGACAGAGTGGGAGACGGTTGGAGCTGATATGTCGAACAGAGTCAGGTCCGTAACAAAAAGTCCTGGAAGAGCGAACCTGGAATCCAAGTCAGCATCCTCGTCCGTTAGTTGAAGGGTAATAACCACCCGATCGCCGATCTCCCCGAAGGGGGAGAGAGTCCATGGTGATGACTGATTCAGATTTCTTGACCACTCATCCTGGGGGGAGTCGAGTATTCCTGATTCATCTACCTCCTGAACAGCTGTGTGGATTAGATCGACGGTAATTTGCGAAGTTCCCTGATTTAGGAGTTCGAGCTGAAAGCTTGCAGAGATAGACATACTTGGATCTATGTTTCTGTGTTTTGCAGACTCTGAGTCTTCGAAAGTTATGGGGTGGGAGCCATCTTCCAAGAGCGGAGTGATCCTTACGCCTATCTCCGTGACATTAAACAAAAGGTCGAAAATATTGTTGTCAGTTCCTGAAGTTTCATCGTTTAACTCACTAACTTCGGATAGGTGATCGAGTGTCATCCTTACCAAGTGTGGGCCGGTAGATTGGAAAGAATGGTAGATTGAGAAAGATTCGACTGAACCACCTGGAAGTGATTGCATGGGGTAGGTTCCAATTACTGATCCCTCAGTTATGTCTTCTACTAGGATTGAATAATCCCCAGATGGGGACGGAGCTTGATTTATCCAGGAAAGTTGTAATGAAATTGTATCTCCTATGAGGGGGGATGTCTCCGAGCAGAAGATTGATTCTGGCACTACTGAGAGATCTGCTCCAAGTACCTCTTCGGCTTCTGCTGATAAGACTAAAGAGAATTGTTGAGAAAAGCCGCCAGAATGCCCAATTTGAATTGTCCAAGTTCCAATTTGCGAATCTGTGACCCTTATCCTCTCTAGGTTATTTTTCTGGTCTCTTTCCCCACCTGACTGCGATACTCCGTTTGCAAAATTATTCCCTTTGAATACTGTGCCATCGGGAGAAGTTACTATCAGATCCAGATCATTCACGAGTCTGCTTTCATTCTGATCTGCTGAGGCTGAACCTTGCTTGTCATTCCATGCAAGTGATGCCTCGATTCCAGAATTGCCAGAGACCTCGAATGTGTAAGTGAAGCTGTGGCCGGGCATTAATTGCCTTCCTTGATCATAGAATACCGTCTGATTGACTCCATTTCTAACTGGAAATAAGCTGTTTGATATGTTTAGCTGGCCCCAACCCTCTCGATTATTTGGAACATCGGAGTTGCCCAAGTCATCTGCTCCATTAACTAGAAGAGCCCTGATTAAATCTGATCTAGGGGAGCTGATTCCCACGTCCTCCCTTAGGAACTGTCTGGCCATGGCGGCGGCGCCAGCTACTACAGGGGTTGCCATCGAGCTTCCACTTAGAGTCATGTACTTGGGAGTGGATCCATCATCATGAACTGAATTGGAGCAGGGGCCTCCGGAGGCGAGGCTTGCCTCTTCTGCTCTCGCAGAGCAGATCATGACTCCGGGAGCAACCAGATCGGGCTTAATCCGACCATCAGTAGTAGGTCCCGATGAAGAGTCATTTGACACGGAACCAATTGGCGCAGATGTGAAGGCCCCGGTTGTAGATGTGCCCACGGAAAGAACATTCTTCGCCGTTGCCGGAGATGTGACGCCCGATTCCGAAAGATCCCCTGACGAGAAAACCACTAGAAACTCTGGGAAGTCATTTGTGAACCAATCTGCAGATCTAGAGTCCGATGTGTAGTCGCCTACCAGGGTTTCGCTTCCCCAACTATTTGTGTGGATAAATGCGTCATTAATCCGTGAGTGTTCGAACATGTCGTAAAGAGAGCCCCATCTAGCTAGCACGCCTGAGCTATCAACTTCCAACTGGTAGAAGTTGAACGTAGCTTCTGGAACCATTCCCATTGCGGCTTGATCTCCTGATCCATCTCCAAGAAGGGTAGCAGTAACATGTGTCCCATGTCCACTATTAGCATCGGCACCGGAAGTGTCTGCTCCAAACAGATTGAATATTGGGCTTCTGAGTCTTCCCTGGAAGTCTCCATGATCATAATCCAGACCAGTGTCAGATATTCCTATCACTTCTCCGTAGCCAGTCAGGTTATGACTCGAAAGAGTTCTGGCGAATTGGGCACCTGCGACTAAGCTTGCATTGGAATTATCCACTGAAAGAGCCTGGCCGGGTTGAATCATGATAATCCTGTAATCGATTGATAAATCAGTGATTAACGAAGAGTGGGCGGATTTCACCTGGCAAAGATGGTTGTCGCAACGATATTGCCCTCTAAGATTATCGTCAAGGCCTGCGAAATAGCTCAATATTCCCTCTACTTCCTCTTCAGAGTTTGAAGGTGAGAGGCTGATGTCCAGATCTATGGAGTGATGCTCAAGAGGCATCATCGGAAGTAACGAAGGTGAGATTTTCCACATTGCTGGAAGGGGCCCTATCCATCGAACCTGTGGTAAGGACTGAACCTGTTTGGTGAATTCTTCTGGGCCCCTGTCAGGTAGAGAAATTACCACTGAATCGTCAGGAATGTGGTCAATAATCTCCAATCCAAGATTTGAGAGAGATTCTTCCAGTGACTGCAAGTCTGAATTTGTAGACTGCACGATATGCAACCTATTGTCATATGGTTCATCCATGCCAAATTCCAACCATGGTCCAGAGTATATTTGGTCGGATATTGGGTCAAAAGATCCAAAGGTAGAGTGTATCAAACCTGAAGACTCAGAAAACTGATATGGTGCATGGACAGGATTCTGCAATCTTGACCAAGGTTGTTCCTGAGATTCGGAGATTTCTTCGGAAAATGAGTGTGCTACTGGTTCATCGATAGTGGATAATTGGTGACTGAAAGGTGAGAAGAGAACTATTGCTATGACGGCGAATAGCCATTTTGAATCTGTCATTCGTAAATTGCGAAATAAGGCCCTCTTTTGACTATTGACTATCCTCGATCGTGAGTTTTTATCAAGTCACTGAATAATATTTGCTAATTGAGTCATCGGTCTTTGAAGCAGACTTCTTCCAGTCTTCCTCTGTTCCCATCAGGGATCTAATGCAGTCAATGTTCTCAGGTATGACGTCACTTTCTTGATGGATTGCTTGGAAATAGTATAGCCTATTGCCCACCAAGCTTACCCCATCTTCCCACACAAATATCTCGTGTAGGTCTCCCCACTTTCTTCCTATATCTCTGGCCATTTCCATTACCTCTGCAGTAGTGGTAATCCTGTCTTCTGCACCATTCATTACTATGACTCTGGGAGTTTCAGACCACATCTGGAGAATAGATTCCGTGGTTAAGCCGTGACCCTCCGGAAGGTCCGCAATTATGCAATGCACGTGCATGATGGTAGTCGGCACCGCAACCGCTAGGCTGTTAATCTCAATTTCTGGTTTTACCGTCATGACATCCGGACCGTGGTGACTGGGTACCTTTAGAACTGGCTTTATTGCGTTTATTGGGCCCTTGCTGGAGTCGCCCGGATCAGCTGCTCTTCTGATCATAGTACACTCTACCTTCAAGGAACCGCAGTGTTCGAACAAGGGTACTAGTGTTCTAGAAAGTCCAGTTGTGTTGCAAGAAACAACCCTTGTACCTTGTGCATTTAGGTTCTCCAAGTGATTAGCTGATGATGTATAAGATAATCCAGTAAGGTCATGCTTTTCACCACCTTGGAAGATGTACTTAACTCCGGCTGCCTGGTATTTTGATAGATTCTCTGCGCCCATCTTGCCGGGAGCACAATCTATCACAATGTCGGAGATTGCAAGTAGGTCTGAAAGCCCACCTTGGCACTGGTATCCCTTTTGCGCAAAGGAGTCGATCCTTGATTCATCGTCAAATGTGCAGTAAAGAGGGAAGTCTTTCTTCACGGCCAATTCACAGCCAAAACTTGGCCCTGTCTTTGTTACACCGACTACATCCATATCGTCCTGAGCATCGACTGCATCGGCTACCCTCTTTCCTATTGTCCCAAATCCATTAATGGCCACTTTGATTTTTCCCATTTTCAATCACAGTTCCTTTCTGTAGCAAGACCACGTCTGAAGGATGCCTATGAACATAGCGAAGTCGGCAAGAATCAATAACGAGGCGCCTTTTTCTAGTAGCATAGTCGGAGCAGCAAGGGGGTGCCAGAGTGAGAGATATAGTCTCCAAGAGTGTAAAACTGAATAGGGACCTTGATCGATATATCGAGAAGGCATTGGAACAGGACAGGCCCGTGAAAATTGGATGGGGAAGGGCAGGTGATGAGCGTCCAAAAAATGGAGAGTTCGGAGTTATCACACATCTGCCGAAGGGAGCTAGAGTCCTATGTCTAGGAAATCTGGGGGATTGTTCTGGAATAGCCAACCTTGGAGGAACCTTCACCCTAAGGGGGTCTGCCGGATCAATGCTAGGAGCTTTTCAGGAGTCTGGAAAGACTGTTGTTGAGAAGGATGTAGGGAACAACACTGGATTCATGATGTGTGGAGGCGAGATATCAATTCAAGGCTCAGTAGGCGATTCTGCTGGATCGGGAATGGTTGGGGGATCCTTACTAGTAAGGGGCCATGCTGGAAGTAAACTGGGATCTGGAATGACGGGTGGTTCGATTGTTGTAATGGGTTCTGTGGGTTCGGACCCCGGAATTGGAATGGGAGGTGGTAGGATAATTATTGCAGGAAGTTGCCCCCCTCCACCAGATGGCGTTGAGATGAGGACAATCAAGAAGTCGGAAATAAAGGAGTTTTCAGATTTGCTTGACCCTATTGGCATCTCATTGAGCGAGGATGCTCTGGTCCTAGAGCCCCAAAAAGACATGCATGGGGAAGAGAGAATTGCTGAGGCATTTATCTCAGAGGGTTTTGAGAATATTTCACTGTTCCCAAATGAAGACACGCTTTCAGATCATACCCCCCTAGATCACTACACCCTTCTAGTCCCTGGCAAGGGAGATTCGGATGGCCTTCTATTGAGAATTCCTTGGTTGATTTCTTTGAAGAGCACCTTTGGAAATGAAGATTGGGAAGGCTTAGATGTTCCTGCAATTGTAAGAGTGAAGCCGAGAGAAGTTGATCTTCTTCTGGTTGATTCCGAGAATCTTGCAAAATCCGTGGGAGAGTTTGGAAATTGTGCTGGACTAGTTCTAGACATCTCCGATTTTCCCGGCCAGAACGATGCTGAAATTGAAGCTATTATTGTCTCGCTAATTAGTAGAATGGTGGACTCTTCCATAGTGATGCTACGTGGTAACATTGACCGTGTCGAGTACTTATTCAGATTGGTAAGGGACTTAGATCTAGACGGCGCCATAGTTGAGTGCGCCACCCCGTGCGGCTCAAGATTGGCAGCCTCTCTTCCCAAGATCGGTCTGGCTTCCAAGGCAATGGGCATCGCAGGGGCTGGGAAATTTGTAATGCTAGAATTGCAACATGAGCCAGATGCAAAGGACCTGCTCATAGCCGTGGCTTCGGGTTGTTCTGCAGTGGTTTCAAGCATCTCTGATGGCGATCCTTCATCCAAGATTAGGGTGATGAGTGGAGATCTTAGGGGATGGATGAGGGAGATTGGGATCGATAGGATGGAAAGAATCGGAAGAAGGAATCTGAGGGCAAATGATTTCGATACAGCAGCAATTTCCGGCCTAAGGTTAGTCGGTTATGAAAGGCCCCTTAAGATGTGGTTAGACTTGAGGTGAAGGATTGCCGACTTTAGAGCTCAAACATTCACTAATTGGATACATCCAGAACATACATGGGGTTGGACATGAGCCAGATTCATGGACAAAATGGCTTCCAGAAATTGGATGTCCTGTAGATAGAAGCAACTCTGAAGAGATTGAAATTGAGGTTTTCCCCGACAGGCCCGACCTTCTCTCACACGAGACTATAGCAAGAGCCTCGAGGTCTTTCGAATCGTCTGGAGGCACTAAAGTTGAGTTAGATGTTGTCCCGGGTGATATCGAAATGGTAGTCGACTCTACTCTAGAAAATGTAAGGCCTGTGATCATGGGGGCAGTCGTCAAAGGAGTTGATACGGGCTCCAATGAGGAAGAGAAGGATGAATTCATCCAATCACTGATGGATCACCAAGAAAAGCTGCATTTGACCCTAGGTAGGCGAAGGAGATTCTCCTCAATTGGAGTTCATGACCTATCTTCCCTGCAACCCCCATTTAGGGTAACAACAGTTCCTGGAGATTTTTCTTTTGTGCCACTCGCCTGTGATGAAGAGATGAGCATTAACGAGATACTTACTGAGCTCCCCAAGGGGGTGGAGTACTCTGCCCTGATGGATGGCATGGAGCTCTTTCCGGTAATTCTTGACTCTTCGGACAGAGTTCTTTCTTTTCCCCCCATTATCAATGGAAGCCACACCACAGTAGATGTTGGAACTCAGGATTTCTTCATCGATGTTACTGGATGGGATGAAAGATCTTGTGAAGCATGCCTACTACTGATTTGTCTTTCTTTGGCAGAAAGAGGAGGAGTTGTCGAAAGCATTGTGGTATCTGGATTTGATGGTAATAGAATTGCCATGCCTATTGGCGTCCCAAGGACTCATCGAGTACCAGACAGGCTAATTAGGAAAATTCTTGGAATGGAAGTGAGCCATGAATCACTGAGAATAGCTATTGAAAAAATGGGCGGAGAGATCGTTGAAAGTAGAACTGTAACCGATGGCCCCAACAATCCAGAAAGATGGGCAGACTGTGTTGTTGGGGAATTGGAGCACATTGTTTCGATGCCAAGATGGAGAAGCGACATTATGCACCCAATTGATATTGTTGAAGATATTGCAATTGGAATAGGCTTTGAGAATCTTCCAGAAAAATCCTCAGAGGTTCAAATCGATGCAAGCCCATTGAAGTCATCCAACCTAAAGAGGAGGTTTGGAGAAAGCATGAGAGCTTGCGGCCTTCAAGAGGTTCAGAGCCTCACTCTTTCCAATGAGAGGGATCAGTTTGAGCTAGTTAGGTGGATGCATGAAGAAAACTATAACACCATTTCTAACCCTATTACTTCGGAACACACCATTCTGAGACAATATATCCTTCCATCCCTACTTCGGCTACTATCGGCAAATAGGCATCATGAGCTCCCACAGAGAGTTTACGAATTAGGAGAGGTAGTAAGAGGTTCAAGGAATAAGAACAGAGGTTCTTGGGCATGTGCGGAGGTAGGGGCTGGTTTTACTTCAGCAAAAGGAATAGCCCTAGCCATGCTTAGGGACATGGGGGCAGAAATTGATGAAGTTGAGTTCAAAGTAACAGAAGAAGGAAGTGGACCTTGGATCCATGGTAGGGGGTGTCAAATTCTCGTTCGAGGAGAAAAACTGGGCGAGTTTGGAGAAATTGATCCCAGGGTTAGCCATTCTTTTGGACTAAAAGCTCCAATTCACGCAGGAGAAATAGATTTAGATAAGATTGGGGTCTTGATTCGGGACCCGATAAACTAATCTTCGTCTTCGTTCTTCTTTAGTAACTTCATTGCATCCAAGAATTTCTTTTCCTTGAGATGTTCCTCCCTTTTTCCAGTTTTGTCTTTTCCGGTTTTCCTTTCATACTCGACTACATTTTTCATGTAGCTTTTTCTAGAAATATCGGGTTTGGCGGTTTTCTTCTTCCTAAATGGCCATGCCGGTCCCATAGCCGATGAGAAACGAATGCAGACATCAGTATTTCGTATAAATGGATCAATTTACAGGAGTTTTCATTGAGTTAGTATCCCCTAGGAGAGCCAATGGGGATCGATATCGGAGTAGATGAGGCTGGGAGAGGCCCTGCAATCGGGCCTTTGGTCGTTTGTGCTTTGAGCGTGCCCACGGAAGACCGAGAAATATTGGAAGAGATTGGCGTTGATGACTCTAAAAAAATCGGTAAAAAGGAGCGGGAGCGGGTTTTCAGGAAGATTAGCGGCCTTCGGGAATCAAGAGGATGGGGTTTGGGAATAGTAGTTTGCAAACCTGCCAGAATAGATGAGTGGATGGAAAATGGGACTTTGAATTCACTAGAGGTTGAGTTATTCTCTGAGGCCATTAACCGGGCGGATCGGCCAACGTCATCGACTAGGCTGGTTCTTGATGCATGCGATGTTGATCCCATCAGATTTGGCACCAACGTTCTTTCAGCATTGGGAAGCTCATGGAACTGTTGCGAGATTGTATCTGAGCACAAGATGGATTCCAGTGATATTGTTGTAGGAGCTGCAAGCATTGTTGCCAAAATAACCAGAGATCTTGAAATAGAGAAGCTCTCTGAAGAGATAGGTATTGACCTAGGCTCTGGTTATCCATCTGATCGAAAAACTGTTCTGGCAATAGAGGTTCTTTGCCAATCAGATGAGCCCCATGAAGCCCTGAGATGGAAATGGGCGAATGTCCGGAATTCTTGGACTAAAACAAATAACAAGACTATGCCCAAAAGAAAATCGGAAAATGAAATCAATAAGCAAACACACCTCAGTGATTGGGAATAGCAAGAATGGTGAAATGCAATCATTGCTTGGTGAAATCTAGGACCATGCCCGAAAGCATAGAATGGAACTCCGAAGTTTCACAGGTTGTCAGAAAATTCGCATTGCAGAATGCAATTGAATATCATGGAGAAGGGCAGTCTGGAAGCGTACTGGGGAGAGTCCTCTCAGAGAGGGAGGACCTCAGAAGTAAGGCGAAGAGTCTCATCCCACTAGTAAATTCGGAAGTTAGTCGGGCAAACCTCATTGCAAAGGAAAAGGGAATGGAGGAAGTGCGATTTGAGCTTGAGAGCTTCGCACCTGAGGCTCTGGATAGGGAAAAACAACAAAAGACAGTGGGGCTGAAGGATCTTCCTGGCGAAACCGATGATGTAGTACTTAGATTCGCACCAAATCCAAACGGCCCTTTGTCACTGGGTCACTCAAGAGGAGTTGTGATCAATTCGATGTATTCGGAAAGGTATGATGGTAAAATTGTACTAAGATTTGACGACACCGATACAAGAGTTAAGCCCGCGATAATAGAGGCCTATGATTGGATAGAAGAAGAATTCGAATGGCTATCTGGTAGGCCGCCCGATGTAGTTGTACGTGCTAGTGAGAGGATGCCCCTGTACATCGAAATGGCGGAGAAGATGATTTCGGGTGGTTTCGGATATGTCTGCCTATGTTCTGCAGATGAGTTCCGAGAATTTAGAATTTCGAAGGAAGAGTGCCCATGCAGGGATCGAGATGTTTCAGCCAATCTTGAAGACTGGGGGAAAATGAATTCGGGTGGAATAAATGAAGGTGAAGCAGTAGTTAGAGTCAGGACTGACATGACGCTCCCCAATCCTGCTCTGAGAGACTGGCCTGCACTAAGGATTCAACACGCCCCCCACCCAATTGTTGGCGACAAGTACAAGGTCTGGCCCTTGCTAGACTTCCAGAGTGCAGTGGAAGACCATGCTCAGGGAGTCACCCACATTATCCGTGGAAAAGATTTGATGGACAGTACGAGGAAGCAAACATTACTTTACGAGCACTTCGATTGGAATTACCCAGAAACCATGTACTGGGGAAGGGTGAAGGTTCACGAATTTGGGGGATTTTCAACTTCAGGAATTCTATCTTCGATAAAATCGGAGGATTTTTCCGGGTGGGATGATCCAAGACTTCCGACGATTAAAGCCCTGAGAAATAGGGGCTTTTCGCCCGAGTCAATTAGATTGCTATGGGAGGAGATTGGTCTAACTCAAAAGGATATTTCAATTTCCATGGCCACCCTTGAGTCATTCAACTCAAAAGTCATTGACTCAGACTGTGAGAGGAGAGTATTTGTCATCGACCCAATAGAGATAGATTTCTCATCAGACAATAGGCCCGATGTAGCATCAATACCCAGGCATCCAGAAGGTTCGATTCAGGGAAATAGGAAATGGGAGTTTGCCGAATCGATATTTATCCAATCTTCAGACCACAATCCTGGAAAAGTAAGGCTGAAGGATTTTGCTGATGTAGAGATCTCAGAATTCTCTGCGAATATAGAAAGTTTGGATAGAACTGACGATAGGCAGATAATCCATTGGTTACCTAAGAACCTGTCTCGTGAGGCAATTATCACTGTTCCCGATGGTGAAAATTTGAATCGAATCAGAGGCTTTATTGAAGACTTCGAACTAGAGGAAGGTCGTGTTTACCAGTTTGAGAGATTTGGTTTTGCGAAGATAGATTCGATTGACGATCAGCTAGTGAGCCTTCTGTGGCTTCACAATTAGTCGGCAAAAGGAAAACACAGAGATTCGGCCTGAAAAGGATGAATAATTGCGTCGCATTGAAGTTAGTTGGTTGAATCAGAGAATCGTGAACGCAGTCCGAGCTAGACTAGTTTTCGCCCTCTCGGCACTGATGATTGCAGTATTGTTCACCCCCATTCCAATTCAAGCGGAGGAAACTAATGCTTGTTGTAATTCTTCGAGTTTCGATCTTTTCTTGACTGGAGATTCGGACAGCGGCAGTCTGACTCCTTTCCAATCTGACCTTGACGATGAAAAAATGGCTGAAGTTACTTCTTCCGTTTTTGGAGAAGTAGAAATTGGTACTTGGAACATTGAATGGGGGGAATCTGGAGATTACACTTCAGGGACCTGGACTTTCAGAATCCCCTACGAAGTCGTGGATTCCAGTGGCGTTTCTGCTAACGCTACTGTCGTAGTCAAAGTAGGGGGGAGTACGTACGAGAGCTCTGCTCAGCTTCCAGCCGTATTTCTGACTGAGTCCGGAGAGCTTCAGGTGGATGTTCAGGTTGAAGAGGGCCAAATTTCCAACGGTGAGAAAGTCGAGGTTTCTTTTTCTGTTAGGAGTTTGATTTTCTCGAATCCCGGAAGCGAATCGGGAGTCAAATTTTTCTGGGGTTCAGAGGAAAGGGCTGCTTCGATTTCTATTTCTTTCCCATTAGTTAGCGTTGAGATCAGGGAAGCAAGCGTTAGGGGCAGTTTGGTCTTCTTTCCTGTTCGCTTGACTTCTGGTTTTGGGGATAAAATTTGGACCGGGTCAAACGGAGGTTTGGTCGTGCAGAATGTCGAAATCTCAGAGAGCCCAATTGTTAACTCAAATGAAGATTGGATTGACGTTACGTTCGTTTGGGATCCGAGTAGTTCGGAATCCGGTTCTGTAAGGACAGACTTTCGTCTGTCTCCCCAGGACTCGCTAATAATTGAAGCTGACAAAGTGCACGATATCGATCTAGGTCAGGACTCGGGAGACAATAGTTGGTATCCGGACGAGGAACCGCCGAGAACTGGGGGGTCTGAATTGGAAGTAATCGTAGACTGCGAATATGATGGTTCTTCGATGAATAGGGTCACTACCATTCGGCTTGATGGAGCCATTTCCCAATGGATGAGGTGGGGTCTCGACAACATAGGTAACAAGAGTCTGGGTTCGAATAGTTGGTGGAGAAACCTGAATTCTTTCTCCGACCAAGTAGGTTCCTCAGAAAAACAAAATGGCCGAGTTGACGATTCAGAGGAGTTAGTGCTTAAGACTCACTTGATTGGTTCAAAGTCTGATCTGAAGTCCTTCCTGTCTAATGGACTGATGATAGATCCTGAAGCCGTATTCGGGATTAATCCTGTTGAATTTGGCCCCATGGATGTTTCTTTTGATTTTGGAAGTTCAAGGGCATTCAACTCAGAAATGATTTCTATCAGAGTCGAAGCATCACATGAAGTAAAGCAGAATTCTCGACAGACAATGATTGAGGATTTCATTAGGCCGGGAGGATACGAGTATTGGGAGAGAGTTGACCTTTCATTCGAAGTTAGCACTGGAATGCTTGCTGGCTTCGGTGGAGTAAATTCGGACAATGATGAGATTGATTACACTCACAGGAGATGGATTGTAATGGAAATCCTATCTATTGAAGAAGAAGATATCCAATCCGATGTTGACTTCAGGATTGAATTCGAGGCAAGCAATGCGCTATTGTTCAGCCCTCTTATTTCTGCAGTAATTTCCGTTTTCGCACTTTGTTTGGCAATAGGGATTGGCCTGGCAATGACCAAGAATAGAAGTAGAGTTCCAAGCATGATGGTGGTTTCTGTCCTGGGCGTTCTCTCACTCTCAATTTATTGGTTTGGGCTGCCTATGCCGATTGTACTCGGAGTTGTGGGTTCCAGTGTACTTTTGGTTTTCCCAGCCGCAATTATATCTCCGACGAATCTAACCGATGGCTACCCTACAGATGATAGAAGAGTTGCTAGAGTAAAATGCCCCTCATGCGGCAAGAGAAACAAAGTTGAGTCGAATGTTAGGCCTTTGAGAATCGATTGCAATGGTTGTGGAAGCACGCTAAGGCTTGAGTGATTCTAAATGGCCGTCCGCCAATAGGGCATCGGAGACTATTGATGATGCTTCTTTCGGAGAGTAATTTTCCCATAGCAATGAAGCATGATAAATTTGTGATGCTAGGTCTGATTCCCAGTTAGTGCTAATAATACAATGCCAAAGCAATTCTTCAATCTTTGATGTAGAGGGGGATTTTTCTTTCATAGCTGGGAATGCTAGTTCTTGCATCAAAACTTCTCTTTCTGAAAGATTTCTCGAATTCCACGACTGGATGGCAAGATGGAGTTTTTCTTCATCTAGCCAAGGATAGTTTTCTATCGCCGGTTTTGGGACTTCGGTAACCGGAACAACTCTTATCGATCCCTCGGACGACAAGAAGTCCCTTAGAGAAGAAAATACAGGGTCATAAGTAGTATCCAAGGCTCCTTTGATCCAGTTTCCGGCTAGAATCCAGGGCCTCATCTCTCTCAACCTGGGGCTCTTGGGGGAAATCTCTTTTGCCAGCGTATGGGCCTGTGAAACAGATGTCAGTGGCCCATTTCTAGAATCCCCAGACTTCCCTTTGAGTCCCTCGACAGTAATTGAGTGGATGCAATATCCGCCAATTAGTTTTGATAAGTCCCCCTGATCATCGCCATCGGAAATCCTGACGAAAGGTTCTGAGTCGGGTTCCTCAAATGTGAACCTCCTGCGATATGGGAGTTTTCCATCTAGAAATGCTGCCTCCAAAGCGGCAATTGATAATGCCCCGTTCAGGGTCGGATTTGCTGAAATCAATACTTTTTTCTTGGATTGGATCAATTCCCTTGCTGCAATCATAATCTCCGAACGAACTGGTGAGAAAAAAATCTGATCAATTAGATTGCGCACCTCACTTCCAGATGGAGGCAGTTCAAATCACTGCTGATTACTCGACCATCAGCCTCAGCTGGTCTCTCTTATATGTCCAATCCTGATCAAGACGATTATTCTCCTTGTAGTATCTCGATAGTCTCCTGATTTTTGACTCGCAGAGCTCAAGCTGCCTACGGTTATGTACATCCTTGGAGTTGTTCGTAAGGTGATCGATGATTCTCAGGGCCCTTCTCATTAGGCTCATCAAATCCTCAGGGAGTCGAGAAGATTTTCCTAGTCTGTCAAGGGTCTGAGAAATCCTTTCACCAGTGACTAAACGGGCATCTGGAACTCCATGCTTGTCCCTCAATATTGTGCCTATCGAAGCAGATGTGTGGCCTTCAGATGATAGTTGAAGTATTTTCTCCTCAATGTCCTTTTTATCCGAGTTGGACCACTCTGGTGCCTTCTTAGAAGAGGGTTTGGTCGACCCGCTCTTGCCCTTTCCTTTGCTATGCATCCTTGCCATATTGGTTCCTCGGGCAGCCGGGCCACTTACTCCCCCTCTATAACCGCTACGCAGAGAGAAAAATTTGTACATTTTCAGAGTCTGTGCCTAGACTTCGCCAACTTTCCGGGACCATGCGGCCACTCCCAGCCTGAAGCAATGGCCCTAGCCGAGCCCAGAAGTCTTTCGTCTTGGATAATTAGTAACTCGTCTCCAATCTTTATTCGTGGATCGAAATATTGAACGAAACTGGGGAAGATATCGCCAACCCAATCCACATCACTCCGAAGTTGGACGACCTTCAGAGCATCAAGTTCCATCATCAGACCTAGGCTTGATTTCGAAAGAGAGAACCTCCCACTCCTAGGGTTCCACTTGGCGAACTGGGTTCCGTCTTTAGTAATGGTCAGTATTGGTGGCCTTCCCCTGACAGAGCATCCTTCCAACCATTCATCTGACCCTAGATGGAACCTGGATATGGACTTCATAACTTCATACCTGAAATGATAATCGGAGGGCAATTCTTTAGTTTTTGAGATGGCTGAATCGATTGCATTTTTCAGTCTAGTAAGAGAATCCGCAGAACCTGCAGGATCCCCCATCCTCGTGTCGGTAACTTCCGTACCTTTTACTGAGATCTCCACGCCTGAGTGATTTACTATGGACTTGTATCCTATCCTGTTTACCAGCTTTAGAACCATTTCTCTAATAATCTCTAATTCGTCATGGTCCCAATCTCCAGTAACTGGAATGTCATAATGTGCAGCGGGCCATAAGTCTTCCAATTCTCTGGGAACAAGGCCAAGTGGTGCGGTTACCATGATTTCATGTGCCCTCTTATCCCGAATCACGCGCCTGAATCTTGCATGACTCTGGGATAATTTGTATGGCTTTCTAGCAGAACAAGGGAGTAGGACTAGTAACTCCTTCTGATGTTTGGGTGGAGAGTAAGTTTCGGAAATTTTCTCTCTCCACTCGCGGATTGTAGAGTCGTTTCGGCTCTCAAACGAATGGCACCTCATCTTTTTCCCATTTTCTGCAACGCTTTGGGAGACTCCAATTTTAGAAGAAATTTCGAAAGTCAGTGCATCGTGTCTCCTTAGATGCGCTACCGAGTTGGGGCTAGAAGTGCTCTGTCTTTCGGCCAATTCCCTCAAAGTACCGTCCCTGATCGCGGATCTGGTTGCAGAAATGGCTGCAACCCAGCATCGGGCTTGAGATTCAAGTGATGAGTCCTCATTTGTAGTTGGTTCGACTTTCCTAGGGCCGCTTTCCGTAAGCAGAACCCCCATGGAAGAAGCCATCCTTGACCTAGAAAAATCGAATATGTCGACTCCCATCCATGAAAGTAAGGCACAGTTATCGGGACCAGCGATTCCGGGAGTCCAAATTAACGATCCGGGGAAGGTGGTTCTAAGCGTTAGAAGTGCCTTCTCTAGCATTCCACTATTCTTCGCAAGCTGTGGTGAGTCTGTGAGAATCAATAATGAGGGCGGATATTCCAACTGGAGTAATGATTTGTCATGATGTAGGGAGTTCCAAGAGACTGGAATTGCCTCGATTCCATGGCCAAAATCCCCTGAGTCTGACTCTGCAAGGCTTGGAGGCAATACTAATCCATTGGTTACTGACCAAGTTTCCTTGGATTCAAAGGGGAAGCAGAGATTGTCCCTAGTCTTAATCTCCATGGAAGGGGGAATCTCGGAAGGGTCCTTTATGCAGAGGAGTGGTGCGATAGACACTGGGAAGGTAGGATCTTCGTCCGAAATTATCAATCCTGGGGACCAAGAAGCGGGATTATTTCTGTCTCCGAGGGATATCAAACGGGAGAACCTGTCTCTAAACTTGACATCCCTGCCTATCGGCCGCTCGTTCATTGGTCGTCGATTGAAGGTTTTCGCTTGAAGGATTCTAAGACCTAGATGCACTCGCGAGGGCGGATGTGGAGTCTTGGACGCTCTTTTACTTGGGCATTTCTTGCGGTAGCAATCATTTCCCCACTTTCTAGTGCTGACTCGAATAGTCAAGAATTAGTCGAAGAGTCTGGAGATGCTCCAGGAGAATTATGGGGCTCTGAGGATGATTTCGGAGATTGGCAAAAAATTTCTGCAGACAATGCAACTCTTGTTGGAATGTTGACCTCGAATGACACTGTAGATGTTTTTGCAATAGATATTGTATCGGAAGATGGTGCAATAGTTCGATTCACTATGGAGCCTGGAAAAAACATGTCAGTAACTATTCAGAGGTTGAATCAGAGCAACTGGAAAATAGAAGATTTTTCCAACAATTCTATTGGTGAGATAGGCCTTTCCCAGGGAATTCATGCAATTAGGGTTGAAAGGCTGGGAGCCATAGATGAGGAAATTGATTATTCGATAATACTGGAGAATATTGGCCTACTTTCGGATCTGGATGGCGAATTTGTTAATCTAGATTGGATGTTTACCCCATTCTACATCTTTGCAGGGGTTTTTCTCATCCTTCCATTGATGATCGTATTGTGGTGGAATAGGGATAAAAAGTGGTTTATTAGTCAAAGAAAGGATTTTTTGTCGGAGCAAGAGAGGGAGACTCTGTTTGCTCTGAGAAAGAGGTTCGCGGAAGAAGAAATGAAAATGGTAAGCGAAGAAACCCTAGAGGCATCATTAAGCGTACTAGGTGATGAAACTTGGAGTGATTTCATCAAGAAATTTGGAGAAGCAGAGATAAGTTACCTGACGAGTCACTTAGAAGTCTCTGTTTGGAGATTAAGTGCTGATTGGGGCCCTCTACTTATTGGAATAAAAACAGGAGAATATGATTGGAAAATGGGGGCAATCAGAATATTTTCTCCAAGAGGCAAGTCAGTTTCAATTAGCGAGGTGGAGCCGCAGAATATGTTCGAGAATGATGAGGTCTACATAGGCGATATCCCAAGAAAAACAAGCAAATTCCTCAGGGTTTCTATGTTGGAGAATGTTGGTCAAGTATCAATTCACGTTTCTGGGCTGGTAGATGGCGTTCCCGTAGCTGCTGTTCCGACCAATCTGTATTTTGACTCAGAAGAATAGTCAGCGATTCCTACGGGAGCTTGCCTCGTCCCTGATCCTTTTCTCAAGGGGGGGTAGCTCCTTTTCCATCTGATCCCTGATTTCCTTGATTTTCTTTGTCATTGATCTTGATTGCTTTGTTGGAAGCTGGAGCTTTAAGACCGCAGTCACTGAACCCCTTCGAGTCTTGGACCTATTACTGGGAAGGCCTCTTCCGGGGATAGAAATAGTTTCTCCGGGGCTAGATCCTGCTGGGATCACTATTTCCAACGTATTGGAATCGATGTGTGGAATCTTGATTGTTGTCCCCAGTGAAAGATCTGCGAAACTTAAAGGCAGTGCCATCAATAAATCTGACCCGTCCCTCTCAAACCACGGATGTGGTTCAACTTCAATCTCAATATACAAGTCCCCTGGTTCCCCATTGATCAAATTTGGAGTCTCTCCCTGGCCCTTCATTCGAAGTCTAGTTCCAGAATTTATTCCAGGAAAAACTGAGAATTTCACCCTATTTGTTTGCAATGATCTTCCCCTTCCCATGCATGACTTGCATGGGTCAGAAACTATCCTTCCCGATCCTCTGCATGGAGAGCATTCCTTCCGAACCCTCTGCCTGAAGGGTCCAATCATTGAAATTTCGTCAATCCTCCCTCGGCCTCGACACGATGGACATTCCTTTGATCCACCTGATTTACTTGATCCGGTTCCGCTGCATATGCTACAGTCCCTTAGAGCCTCAATCTCCATTTCGTCGTCTGCACCGTCCATTGCAGCTTGGAAGGGCACCATGTGGCGAACAAGTAAATCGGAACCTCTGGAAGCATTTCTCTGTGATCCGCCGAAGAACTGGCTAAAGATTGAGTCAAAGCCACCGCCAAAAAGATCATCGAAGCTAATGTCTACCCCTTGGAAACCACTTGATCCGAAGGGAGAGCCTCCTGGCCTATCATGGCCAAACATATCGTAATTCTTCCTCTCATCTGAGTTAGATAGTATTGCATATGCTTCTTGAATTTCCTTGAACTTTGACTCTGCTTCGCCGTCACCTGGGTTCTTGTCTGGATGGTACTTTCTGGCAAGAGATCTGAATGCGTTCTTAATTTCGGACTCTGAAGCTTTACTATCGATTCCGAGAACCTCGTAATAATCCCTCTTAGCGGCCATCTCTTCCCCGGCTTAGGCTCATGAAGGAGTCATATCAATCGTTCCCTGTCAATCAATGAATGAACCACAAGAGGTGCAATAGTTTGAATCGGGGTAATTGTATGTCGAGCAACTCTTGCACAATATTGCTTGTGTCTTTTTCTCTGATTGAGATGGGAGGGTCCATTGAGAGTCGCGATTGATATCATTATAGGAAGACGATTTCTTTTTCTGGGACCTTAATTCCCTTTTCTTCCTTGATGCTATTCTTCTGTTTGCAGTTCTTTCAACAAAATCCTTGAAAAGCTCTGAGATCTTTTTGGACTTAATTTCAGTAGTTTTTCTTTCAAGATCGGCGTTGGATTCCTGCTCGACTCCAATAACCATCTCAGAAAGATCCGACTGTTCTTCTGAATGCTCAACCTCCCTCTCCTCCCTGTTTAACTCGCCTATACTACTCTGCATCTTTTTTCTGGCAATTGTTGCTCGCCTACCTCTGAAGTCGGAGAATGCCCTAGCCTCAAGCCTCTGCATAGCCAATTCCCCTTTTTCCCACAAACCTCTGTCTTCCTGTTTGTAGGTCCTAGACAAGCTTTCTATTGCCTTTGACCTTCGATATTCGTGATCTTCAACGACTCTGTACCTATACAAAATAAAAATACCAATCAGAAATGCAACAAAGTGGATCGAAAGTTCCGAAGTAACATCGTTGGATAGTGCATCGTCAAATGCAGGAGAAAAAATCCGAAAGGCGACAACAACGAGATTTGGCAGAAGAACTAGGGCCAGTGAAATCGGAGTAGAGCGTTCTGTCACAGCATTTGCTAAATCAAGAATGGTTTGAATTGTTCGTGGGTGTTGTGAATATCGGATTAGCACTATTAGTGTCCATCGATACCGATTCACATGGAACCTAGAATCTCCGTATCTACCAAAATTAGGCCTCACGAAGATTCTGAAAAAGTTGTGGATTCTGTCAATTGTATTTTTCCCGATTGGAAACCTGAATCAGTGCCTTCTTCTTGTCAGTTTCCCAGTGATAGGGACGTTATGGAAATCTCTGGCGAAGTAGGATCTCTTGAAGAGTTATTGTCCATAGTTCGCAAAAATAGAGTCCTGGATACCGCCCTTGATGCTATGGCTATGAATTCAGAAGAGGAATTGGCATCTTTTTCCATTTCCAGACAATCTGCCTCCGTTGGCAAGGTCTCTTTCGTGTTGGACAAGTGGACCTTTGGAGGCACTATCGATGTAACTTTGACTGGCTCGGAGGTTAGATTGTGGCTAGAACAACATACTTGGCATAGGGGGAGGGATGAGATTCCTCGAAGTATTGGGGATCAAAATTCCATGACCGAGAGAGGGGATCCTTCGGAATGGTTTGACCAACCTAACTAAACTATAGGTATTCCGTTTTCGGCCCATGACTCAATGATTGGAGAGTCTGCAGGGAGCCAATCTACATCCAATAATTCGTCTTTATCTAGCCATCTAATTTGATCGTGCTCATTCGGAATGATGTCATTTCTGTCTAAGGTTCCGCAATGCCAGAGATCCATGATTATGTCCCTGTACTCGTAGCTGAATTCTATCTGAGAAATTACTCGTCCCGGTTTGACGATGACGTTTAGTTCCTCTAGAAGTTCTCTAATCACTGCCTCTCTGGACGATTCTCCAACCTCGATCTTTCCTCCTGGAAATTCCCAATAGCCAGACCACTTGTCACGATGTTTCCTCCTACAAGAAAGGACTCGTCCTGAATCATCGAGTATTAGTCCTGAGGAGATTCTCAGATTCTGTCGCTTGGAAATTATCCTGCAGATTTCCTGAATGATATCCAACTGTTGTCCTACGGGTAATATTGATTCACTAGGAAGATGAGTAAAAATTACATTTGGATGCCCGACTTCTCTTGCGGAAATGAGTGTCCTGTAGTATGTCTCATTGCAAACGAATCCACCAGCATCTGTACTCCAACATATTCTATCATCTTCGTGAATCATTTCGTCAAAAGCTTGTATTGGGGCAATAGCTTCAACCACAGTCTCCGAACCAGGAATAATCTCTCCCTCATTTTTCATCCTTCCTGAGTTGTCTGGAGTTTTCATTGCGAAGCTATTTCTAGCAAATCTCTCAATTCTGACTTTTTCCGCATTTTCTGCTAGTCCCATTAGCAAGAATGCGGTAAAATCATTTTTAGTTTGGAGGATCTCTGAGATTGCTCTTGAGCCGTGCTCATCTACGGAAAGAAGTAGCGTGTCTATTTCGGTACCAGTGACCCCTTCGGAAGACAAAATTTTGATGATTTTCTCTGAAATGTTTTCTCTGTGAGAGGAGAATGGAACGAATCCCGTGACTAAGAGTTTAGATTTCACATAGATGTCGAGTGAAAACCAGTAGTTGTCATTTTCTGTACAGATGTATACGTCAAATTCATTCGCCCCCAATCCCTCCCAGAGGCATGGAGCAGGAGTACGTAGTCCAGATCGAAGATGTCGATGAAGGGGGCTCAAGTCCCCTTGGCGTTATTTCTGCGATATGGAATGAGCTTAGTGGCGGGATTGGCCCGTGGGGCACATTAAGGCCTCTTTTTGCACTAGCACTGTCACTGGTTCCATTTCTCTTCCTAGGTCAGCACTTCAACCGCCAGCATTCCAAGGGAATGGATTGGTTTCTTATTCAATTCCCACTAATTTTGTCGATTGTCCTCTGGCCATTACTGTATGTGTGGTCTATTGCCGATGCATGGTGGGTGTCCAGTGGAATTGTAGCTTCTTCTGAGACTAGTTCGCGTCTAGAATCCGTCACTCAATGAAATCGGACTGAAGAGGCCACCTGGGCCGGATACCTTGGAAAGTTGGAGTCTGATTTCATACTCCCAATCCCTTAGCTCTTGCAATGCCAAGATGAATTCGAGCTCACTCTCGTTCAATACGTTCCTGATGAGTGTGTCAAGTATATCCATCCTGTCTTCATCCACTCTTCCAATTAGACTCTCTAACGGGAAAGAGTGGATTGAGTCGGATGATTCGGCTTTTGGGTCTTCGATTGGTATTGGATGGAGTAAGTCCGCCGGTAGTTTCTCACCACTATTCTCAGCAACTTTCTCCAATGAATCATAGACAATCCTGATGTATTTTGAAACTACCAGTGCTACTTCGATAATTGGCATACTTAATTGACTAGTGAGATGGACCATGTTCTCCCTAAGAAAAAGCAGCTTTTCATTTGGATGATCGGTTGGTTTTGGAATTGTTCGTCGGTCTTCGTCCACGCCCATCTGAATGCAAGGTAGCAAATGAAATTGCCAGTTCATGTGGTTCTGTCATCATAACGTAATGGGGAACCGCTGTTACCCCTTATTCCATCAAGTAAATCATCGTCAATCTCGAAAAAGTCGTTCAGCCAGTCGCCATCTGTATCCCAATTTGCTGGGTCCGTACCATCTGCCACTAGATCTCCGTCTATGTCGAGAATCCACCACCCATAGGCGTACTCGCCCAGACCGGGGTTTGGGAGGTGAAACATGTCGCCAGCTAGTCTGTTGTAATCGTCTGTCCAAGCTCCGTTAACATATACCAGATCATCGCTTGAATTCACTTCCTGATAATCGGAGTCATTGTCATTGATGACTAGGGCGAAAAGTGAATCTTCGTCATTTATTCGATTAATCCTTAGATAATTCGTGGAGACTGAATTTGATCCTGAGCAAGTGCCCAGTAGTGTTTCCCTTAGCTGCCACCATTCTTCTACATCCGCACCGGAACAATCGAACAAAGTCGATGCTCTTACCACCGATGGGGATGACAATGTGGCGTTCACAACAGCGTAATACTCTTGGAAATTATTGTATGGGACGTATGTGCAACCTGATCCAGAGCACTCCCATTCGCCGTCATTATCGGGATCCAAAGCTGCATCTCCGGGATCGGTCGGATCATGGACGAACCAAGTCCAATCTAGGGAAGGTCTTGTAATCTGCCCATTTGAGATATCTATCGGCTTCCAATTTTGAGGAGATACCTCCTGCCACTGAACCTTGATCTTCATGAATGATGACCAATTGTCGTTTGTCTCATTCCAACCCCTATAGTACTCGTAGAAATCAGGCATCATGTCTCCGTCTGTATCATTGTCAAGAGGGTTGGTTCCGAACTTGAAAATCTCCTTTCCGTCGAATAGGGCAGTATCTTGGACATATTCAGTAACCACACCATTAACGAAAACTGGCCTCATGACTATTGAGTCAGAGTCTGAATCTGGATCCAGTGGCCCAGTGCCATTCTCGAATTCCATCTTGTTCGTGAAGTAAAGTGAATTGGCAGCGTTTGCAATTTGCTGATCTTCTGAATAAGGTGAGAATTCACGTCCTTCCCACTTCCCCTGAATTGCGGGCGTATCTGAAATCTCCCTATCTAGCCAACCATCAGAATCAGGGTCATAATCGACATCCAACGGGTTGACAGGGTTTAGAGACCACCTATATGAGTTAACGGGCAAAACCTCCGAGTATACAGAGAAGCAGAATTCCCACCCATCAGGCATTCCATCCCTATCCGAGTCTTCGTCGGTCGGATCGCTGATTCCAAGAAGGGACTTATTGAAATTTTCAGGATCGTACTGATTGATTAGTCCTACCTTATCAGATGATTCAACGCTCTTTGTGGAGAATATCGAGTACAGCCTCCCCCAAGCAGAATCGTAGGAAATCCCTATTTCCTCAACCATTGCTGTTACCGCATCACTACCATATGATACAGTCGGAGTCCCATTCGGAGAGTTTCCGACCTCAATTCTCTTTCCAAACCACCTTGAGTCGTGTTCAGCCAAGTTGTCAAACTTCTCTGATTCTGAAATTTCGCCATCACCATCGCAATCAAATGAGTCCTCGTCTGAGTCTATATCTACATCAGTGTCAGTTAGTGGATTCATCGTCCATCTATTCTCCTCTAGGTCCCACTCCGAGAACCAGTACTCATATCCGTCACTCATCCCATCTCTGTCTGAGTCGGCATCCTTGGGGTCGGTTATTCCGAAAATCGACTCTAGCATGGGTTTCGGAGGCGTTCCTGATTTCCATTCCAAATATTGATCCATGCCCAAATGGGCCCTTCCCTCCTTGCTGAATAGAATTCTATAGATCCTGCTTTCAAAGGCAAGTTCGTTTATTGCCCTAGATTCACTGCCAAATGTTGGAGCTCCCGGTGGGAAAGATTCTCCGTTCAGAGGGAGGTTTGAAGTGAGGTTCAATTCGGTGATATCTCTAATACCATCCCCATCGGAGTCGTAATTTCCATCATCAGGTACCAATGGATTTAGTGTCCAGACTTCATCGGTGGCGTTCCAAGATGTAAAAATAAGCTCGATTCCGTCCAGCAAGCCGTCTCCATCCGTATCGGGATTGTTTGGGTCTCCTGAATTGCCAGTAATTCTTGATTGTTCTTCAGATATAAAATGGCCAAAAGACAATGCAGATCCGGCTCCAATCCAAGGAGTTTCCAATAGTGCGCCTGCTGCATCAGTTAGGTAAAACTGAGGGGATGAAACCGACCCGTCTGTCTCGCTTATTGTGCTATCAATGGAGTTGTACTCTTCCCAATTAGACATCCCATCCAAATCTGGATCTCCAAGACCATCGAAGCCATTTACCGGATTAATTGTCCATTCGCTTTCGAAAAGACTCCACCGTGCATGGAAAAACTCCCATCCATCTGGCATACCATCTTTGTCTGAGTCCGAAGATAGGGGGTCTGACGAACCAATATCATGAGTCGGTAAGCCACCCCATTGGGATTGATATTCTGAACCGATTCTAGCTCCGAAGGAGTCCTGAGCTAGGCCCTCCCAAGAACTATGTGCCAATTTAGTAGTCATATTTTCTGGATAGGGGATCCCTGACTGAGTTGAGTTTTCCAGGATGATCTCGGATTTTATGTGATACTCGAACCAATTTACGAAAGCCTCCTCTAGCTCTAATTCCCCATTCATATTTACATCAAAACCATCTCCATCAGGGTTGTTTAGGGAATCTGAACCATTCATTGGATTGATTCCTGCACTTGAAGCGGGCCAATTACAAGAGTATCTTGCCTCCCATCCATCCGGTAGCGAGTCAGAATCTGAATCCTTAGAGTTTGGATCAGTTGGAATCCAACTCTGAAGGGCCTCAGATGACTCTCCATGAGATGGGATTCCTGTTGAGAGTGACTTTGTGAGCAATCTCTCCCATTGGTACTCGCATAGGTTCGAAAGGCCATCCCCGTCAGCGTCTTGGGAAGCGTCATCTGGGTTGTTTGGATCCAATGTCCATTGGTTTCCACCAGTGAATGTGTCCCCTATCCACCTCCTATGCTCAATCTCCCAGCCATCTGGCATCCCATCTCCATCAGAGTCGGGGTTTGTAGGGTCAGAAGGGGCATCGCTGGCACCGCTTGATCCGGATCCTTGCCATCCACCAAGATATACTTCTTTCGCTGCCTTGCCTGCTTCGGTGTCGCATAAGTATTGATCATTGAGATAATGGCAATCGAAGTTTGAGGACTCGATGAACCATCCCCAGTACTCTTCACCGTCGCTTAGACCATCGCCGTCAGTATCAGAAACCCTAGGATCGGTGCCATTTAGGCCCTGATCCGATGGCGAGACGAACCTGAATTCATCCAAATTGCTCCAAGCCCTGTCGAATCCAAAGCCCCCTATGCTGCCGATTGATACTCCATCGGAGTCTTGATCCCTATATCCATCAAATGGGTCAGTGGGATCGAGCCCATATGCAAATTCCCATCCATCATCCATGCCATCTAAATCAGAATCCTTGGAATTGGGATTCATTGGAGCTATGTTCATAAAATTCCCAGGGGAAACTCCGAAGAAAATCCACTCTTCACCATCTACTTCAAGAGTGTCCATTGATGTTACTAGGCCTGGAATTTCTGTCTGATTTTGGAATTCTCCTAGAATTCCATTTGATCCGCCCTCAAGGCACCAAGTACCGTCTCTAGATCCTAGTACGACCATTCCATCGAGAGGGAGGATTGAGTGAATGTCGTTTGCACCCGATAATAATCCTTCAAGATTTAGCATCCGTTCGCTGTCGAATGCCTGCTTCGGTTGGGAAATAATGAGGTCCATAGTAACTAGATGTAGGCCCCCTCCCATTCCAAACCACACATCATCTGATCCCTGTTCGGATTCCTCGACGAAAATTGTGTTCACCGATGAAGTTCTTGACCAATCGAGAATATCTTGGTTTACGAATTCTTCAGCGTTGCTCCTATCGAAAATCCACCATGGCAGGCCAATTGCTTCTGTTCCATCAGTAGAATTCCATGCAATTAATCCTAAGTCAGTGCCCACGAACAAAAGAGGTGGCCTACCGAATATTTTTGCATGTGCTGCTGATTTGACGGTTGCATTTGAGCTTGAAAGTAGTGACGAAAGTGTTTCCACATTTTCTAGGTTTAGATTCTGGAGATCGTTGTCCTCCTGCAATACCGTCCTCCAAGCACTATCCCCCCCAAATAGTAGTAATGGGCGAGAGTCTGACTGAGACTGAAGCGGCAACAATACCGTGATTTCCCCTATTGCCTGAGTAGAAATCTCGTCGATTAGTGGCAGACCGTTTTCCATTGGGATAGTGTGGAAACCGATATTTGACCCAAGAAGTAGGGATTCTGCATTACCTAGGGGGTTTCTAATCATGGTTTGCAACTCAATTCCATGGGGTACCTGAAATGAAGAAGTCGTCCCTCTGAATGGATCCAAAACAGTCACGGAATACTTGGTTCCAATAATTAGCCTCTCTCTGGCTTGATCAGATATAACAGTGTGAACGGAAGGATCTATCAATCTGACTGCTGTTGAGTGATCGATTGAAATCATTTCATCGCTCTGTGATGATACCTTAACGCCTCTGAGTCCTGGAATTACACCAGTTGAATCATCGAAGTCAACCATGAATTCTTCGTAATTACTGAATGACTCGCCCCACTGAGATGTTGCAATAGTGACATCTTGTGTAATGAATCCGTCCTTGTCTAGGTCCCACCCATCTTGGTCGTTGTCCAGAATAGCATCACTTGCGTTAAGAGGGTCCAATCCATGGTGCGATTCCCATCCATCGGGAATCCCATCTCCCCTAATGTCGAGCGGGATATGGGCGACTTGGTCCCAGACGAAGAAGTCCGAATCTGAGAATCGTGGATCACTACCCAACCAGCCCGAAGATCCAGTTGGCCTTTCATATTGGGTCTGGCAGGAATCTTCGGAGAGCCCTTCGATATCCCCCCAACACCAGAGTCCATCCCTCTCAGTAATCCAATCATCAGGGGTTCCAAACAGATATTCCTCGGAATTCGTGAACATTTCTCCTTCGTCAATATGTCCATCTCCGTTGAAATCAAATCCATCCCCGCATCCCCAGCTGAAGTCGGCCTCGCACCGATCGAAATCTATGATTTCGTCAATTGGGTCTAGTGGGTCAAAAAATCTACAATCCCAGAAGTTTTTCTGACTTAGTGGATCGTTTGGATTGTTTCTGTAAAGGCCCCCAACAGTACACATGTGGACTTCGTATCCATCGGGAATGCCATCGCCATCCGTATCTGATGATCTCGGGTCGAGATACTCCCTAAGGCCCGATTCAGTTTCTTCAGGAGGCTTTCCCGTAAGGCCAGTCCTCTCTTCGAAGCAGAAATCTAGAGTATACGGCCAGCAATACTCCTGGAGGGCAGTGAGACCATCTCTATCTAGATCGGAGATGTTGTCAGTTGAGTCAGATGGATCCAAGCCACCTATTGATTTCTGGAATGTTGGAGTTTCGATTTTGAGTTCTTCTCCGAAGATTACCTCATAAAGATCTGGGATCAAGTCCCCGTCTTGATCGGTGACTGGAGACTCCGTCCCTTCTGCTTCATTTGGATTGGTAGATGAAACTGGGGATTGTGGTCGCGTCTGAGAAACGAATGCCAAACTGGAAAGTACCAGGAGTGAGATGACTAAGGCTGTCTGCTTCCGACGCATACGCACCACTGGTGCAATTTTCTCGACTTGTGGTACTTATCATGATGGTGGAGCGAAGTTCGTACAATGCTCGATAGATTGTCCCCGGAGATTTTTCGGGCTTGATAATCTCACTTATCGGAGCAAGTTTATGGATTGGTTCAAAGGGTGCACATATCCGGGTTAGAGCAAATGGGAATTGGCATCACACATCTTGGCTCTGGAAGTCGCGGAAATGCCACATTGCTAAGTTCAAATGACTGCAACGTTCTAGTTGACTGCGGCTTTAGCCTAAGGCAGACAGAAAAGAGGTTGAATTTAGTAGGGATTGAGCCAGAGTCGATAGAAGCAATAGTAGTTACCCACCACCACAAGGATCATTCTAAATCCGCACTTAACGCTTCCAAGAAGTGGGGATCTTCCCTGTTCTGCAACAATGGTACTGCCGCAAGAATGGGTTGGTCCCCGCTAGAACAGTGCATCACATTTGGAAACCTAGAAAGAGTTGAGTTCTCATCCAAATTGAGCATGTTGGCAATTCCGGTTCCACACGATGATTCTGACAACGTGGCCCTGATAGCGAGCGATCGTTCAGGAGATAGAGCTGCGATTGTTACAGACCTTGGCGAGGCTACTAATGATCTACTAGACCATCTGTCGGGCTGTAAACACATATCCATTGAGGCGAATTATGATCATTCTAGATTGATTAATGGGCCATATCCGGATTCCCTGAAGAGGAGAATCACCGGCAGGGGAGGTCACCTCTCCAATACACAGACGGCACAGATTCTAAGAAAAGTGGTGCACAGTAAACTGGAAAGTCTAGTTTTGTGTCACCTCTCTGAGAAGAATAACGCTCCACATCTTGCCGAAAGTGAAGTCCTTCATTCTATAGGGGATGAATTCGATGGGAGTGTGTCAATTGCTAGCCAGAAAGGCCCAGAATTCAGTAATTTAACAGGTCAAATAGACCCCCTCAGGCTAGCTATAGCGTGACTACTTGCCCATAACCGCTCGGTGCACAGAGTTCTGTACTTCCCTCATCCTATCCACTGCTCCGAGTTCCCTGAAAAGGGAAAGAGATCTCTGAAGGTAGCTCATCCTCTGGGACTTATCTGTTTCGACTTCTCCCAGTCTAGCTAACAATTCCCCCTGCAGCATCCTGAAGTCGTTAGATTCCGCGACAGCGAGGCCGTTTAGGTAGTGCTCTGCCGCCTCCTCCCTCCTTCCTGCGTCTAGAAGAACTTGACCAAGTAGCATCTCAACTTCAACAGTGCTTTGGGGGTCGTTTAGATCTGAGAGAGTTTCCAGAGCACCAGAATAGTGTAGGAAAGCGAGTTCATTGTCAGATATTTTGGCGTAATATCTACCAAGTACGGCCCTAGACCTAGCATGTAGGAAGTCCTGATTGGAGTCTTTCGTTTCTTCGTAAGCGGAAAGTGCGTGCTCCCTGGCTCTATCCAGCTCGCCCATCTCAATGAATGCAGAAGCCAGCCTTATTCTAGCATCATTAAGCTCAGGATCTTCCTCCTTCTCCAGAAGTTCCTCAACGTTTCCGTAAACCTCCAGAGCTCTACGAGTATCTTTTCTTCTTCTGAAAATATGCCCCATGTTGTTGTAGGTTCGAGCTGCTCCAATTGCATCTCTAATTTCAATCTGGATCCTTAGGGCATTTCGATGTAACTCAAGAGCATCTTCCATCGCCCCCCTCTTGACTGCGATGTCAGCCCTAGCAGATAGGAGTCTAGCTAGTTCCAAGCTTGGTTCTCTGGATGAGATATGTTTTGTAGCGGCATCGTATTCCTCTTCTGCTTCATCCCACCTACCCTGAATGGTCAGAATATCGCCTCTTAATTCCCTGATTAGTCCCCAACTATTTGCATCTAGGTCTCCACTTTCCAGAGAGTTAAGAATTGAAAGTAGCTCAGTGTGGCCCGAACTTACAAGACCCCTCCCCTCAGTAAGGAGAACTTCAGTCAGACCCTCCTCGTCCCCAGAATTCCTAAGGTGGTAAATGAATTCAATTCTGTCTGCTGCGCTTTCTTTCTTTCCCCTGTACCAATTAACTGCTGCTGAATGGAGATCATTCTTCATTTCATTGTCCATGGATCGCATTAGGAACTCCCTGACTAAATCGTGAACGTCATAGTTCTCTGTGTCGGACTGTCTAGCTAGTCCTTTTTCGACTAGTTCGTCAAGTAGATCCACCTCTTCCTCGACTTGGTGTATTGCCTGAGTCGGTACTGGTTCCCTAAATACAGCAATTGCCCCAAGGAGTCTTTTTTCGGGAGCTGAAAGGCGGCTGAAGATTTCCTTCTCTACGAATGCCTCTAGAGTTGCGTGGAAAGTTTCTGCTACGTTTCCTCTGTTGATCAGTTCCAGAATAAGTGGGTGACCTCGAGAAAGCGAGTAAATGTGGGAAAACTGATCGGAGTCGATTTTTGGCATCGCTGTGAGGATTTGCCTGCTTGATTCTTCATCGAGGCCTTGCAGAGGCATCACTAGTGTGACTATTTTTCCAGATTGGTCCGACTCAGGAACAACCATTCTGAATGACCTGGAGAACATTACAAGCCCAACTTGTTTCAAAGTGTGAATCCTAAGTGTCAATTCACGGAGGATCCCATATAGAGTATCATCCCCCACCTTATGTAAGTCATCAATTACTATCAGAGAAGGAGAGTCTGATAGGCCAGATTCGATCAGATTAACGGCTAGTGTTGCCTGTGGAACGGCGGTCGATGCCAAGTAGTCAGAAAGATCATTGTGACCAATTGCTGATAGCCACTCTGCGCATGCCTCAAGGAAAGCCCTCGATCCCTCCCAATCTTGGCACCTGTGATATAGGAGGTTTCTTCTATGGGTGAACCTATCAAGGATCTTTGTGGAGAGGGACGTCTTTCCTATTCCGGCAATTCCGGGTACCAGAATTGAGGCTGACTTGTCTTCAAGAAGATCAGCCATGACGTCAAGCTCCTTCTCTCTGCCATAGAAACGCCGAGTTCTTGGGAGGTCGTTTAATGAAGACACGAGTTGCTTTTCTATGTGTTTTGAGAGGTCTCTCTCAATGATCTCTGGAGTAAGCCCAGATAGGTCAATTGTGCCTGAATCATCCATATATCTTAGCATATCAACGTGCCTCAATGGTAGTTCTGTAGACTCCATGGACTCTGCGATAGATGTAGTTTCAGAACGCCCATCTGGATGAATAATTCTAACGGATGCCTCTGAAACCCTATCCCATATTTCATCTGCGACTTTTGCTCCTTCATCGGTTAAGAAGTAGGCCTTCCTCTTCCTTGAGACTCCAGTAACATGTGCCTGACGTTCGATCAAATGGCCCGCTTCCCTCATTCCTGATATTGCCCTTGGAACATTTGAGCGAGCTATTGAGACGGCATTTGCGATGCCCATCTGAGAAAGGGCAAAAGGGACTTCGACTTTGTCGCTGTGATCCACATAATCGCTGAGGTGAAGAAAAATCCTCTCCTGCACCCCGGGGCGAGTAGTAGCAACGGTTGCCATGACTATCAACCGTACTCATCACTCAATAATGTTAGTAGGTTGTGGTTCGCAGTTAGTTTTCATAATCGGGGTCAGGGACCCACTCCTCGGCAACAGAATCCCAAAGCCACCCGGGCTGGTCATCATACCTCTCCAGATTGTTGGTTTCGGCCGATTCAGATTCGTCCCACCAGTTCTGATCGGTTTGTGACTTATGCCCTTCTTCGCCAAAATTTTCTTCGATCTGTGCTGGTTCCTTTGTTTGTTCTGAGTCTTCTTCATTTATCTCGATACCAATGAACCCTGTGAAATATGCCAACAGGGAAAGGGCGACAATTGCAACGAAGGCTATTGCTCCGATGGCGAACCAATCTGTCGACTGGGTCAAGGGTTGGCCCTTCGTAATTGGTTCTACAGCGGTAGTCTGGCCGCTATAGTCGAATTCCGGAGTTGATGATTCTTTAATGCGGGTTCCAGGAACGCCCAACTCCCATGTTCCGTTCTCTGAGATAATCGTTGTATTAACCGGAACTCCTCCGATTAGCACCGAGACTTGCTTTCCAGGAAGTCCGATCCCAGAGTACAATGCAACCTCCTGTTCATCGAACCAAGACTTTTCTGGCTCATTAATTGAGAATTCCAGAGGAATGACATCGAAGTTTATCGGGTCTGAGTTTGCCTTTGAGTCCCAAGCATCGGTTGCGATGAAAATTACATTGCTCAGTGACCAAGTTTCCATGTCTTCGTCGTAGTATAGCATGTCTGCTGGATCGAATCGAGCAACCCCATCAGAACCAACCCCCACTACCAGTTCGTGCATGTCATCGTTGGGGGAAGAAATGTCATTGTATACTGAGAAGAATTCGATGTCGTTATCCTCGTCGAAGAAGAAGTCTTTGAGATCGATCTCGACAGAGGTGCACTTGTCTACAGAATTGGATTCTGAGTCGCAATAAAGGGTGATCTCACTATCCCAGTTCGAAGAGTCGAATGCTGGTTTATTGTTGCCAGCGTTTGGTGGGTTATCTGCGATAATCGTAACTTGTGACCAGTCGCTGAAATTCAACCCGTCATATGATCTGAATCTCAGTAGATACTCTGAGTCATGCCGGAGCTGCGTTGTATCCCAAACTATCTCCCACTCACCGTCTTCTGAGAATTCGCTAGTACTAGTCTCGAAAACCAAAATGTAGTCGTTTGTAGCGTCTTTTACCTCCATGTCGACCCTGGTGACTTCCCCATCGAAGTCTCTGGCAATTCCATTGATTTGAGTTTCTAGAGAAGAAGAAATCCTCGTTTCCGAAATTGGCTGGTTAACGCTTATTGTTGGCCTGCTATTCCTGTGATCGATGGTGAGAGTAAGAACGACTGGTTGGCATTCGTCAATTTCCCCGTCGCAGAAATCTGAATCTGAGGTCCAGATCGTGAAAGTGTAAGTCTCCAGTTCTCTTGGTCTTGTGCTGAAATCCCATTCCCAGTTCCAAGTTCCATCTTCATTAGTCTGCACTGGAGTGATAGTTTGGTAATTTGGGCCGTCTATCTGGAACCACACTAGGCCTACGTCCTTGTTACATTCAGAAGGGCACCCATAGGGATCTTGGGAAGACCCCTCGAACGCAATTGACCCGTCATCATGCTGAGAAAATGAGCTAGGCGTAGATACGAAGGTGGTCGGGGGTTGGGTGTTTAGTTTAATTGTCCTAGACACTACTGGGCTGTAGTCAATTCCATCAAACGCTCGGAATTCGAAGGTATAGTCGCCTTCCACAGCAAGTCCTTCTAGATCTATAGTGTAGAACCAATCCTTGTATGGATGATTAAACCGGGTAACCTCGCCGACCTGTGCTCCGCTGTTGTCCACTGCAATTTCAGAGTCCTCCCAGGAGCTAGTGAAGGGGTTCTTGACCTGAACGTAGTGGACGAAGCCTCCTTGGTCCCATTGGGCCAGCTCGTCACTTGCATAGCTATTCGCTAGCTGACCATCGTGAGCACTTCCTGTAATGTTTACTATCCTCCTGTATGAGTGCCCGTCCTGCTCAGTGACTTGCACGGAAGGGGCGGCGTTAACGAGGTGCGCGGTTTCTTGGAGTGAGTTTTCTTCTAGGATGAATTGCCCGCTATAGTACCCGAAACCAAACCTGTATGCCGTATATCTGTAAAGTGACATCTCCCTAGTTCCCGCCGAATAGTCGCAACTGGGATCATTGGTGTCTATGACCAAGTCTCCATCATTATCTATTCCATCCGAGCAGGAGTCCTCGAACTGGTCGTCTGCGAAGCCATCTGGATTATCCCCTCCCTGCAGCCCTCTGAAGTCTAGGTGAAAGTTTGATGGGAGTGCTATCCATGGGGTGAAGCCGTCTTCGAGAGTCTTTACTCGGTAGAGGTCGTTTCCTACGGCATCCTCTACAATTACCATGGCATCAGAAACCTTCTCACCTTCTATCAGAGTTTGGAATCTTACTAGCTCCGCCCTACTTACCTGGACGGCGTAGTGAGTAGGTTGGGTAGCAATCTTGATGTTGCCAAGGTTTAGATTAGTCAGGTTTGCGAATGTAAAGACTGTCGAGTTGTTGTCCATGCTGAGGCCGAGGGGGAAATTTCTAGGAGTCATATTTTTGCAATTGGCGCACTCCTTTACGGGAGTAGGCAGGATCTGGCCTTGGAATCCATTATCCGGCCATGCTTCCTGGTCAGGCCAAGACAATCTGACGGGATGTTCACCCGATGGAGGGGATGGAATGTACTCTGACTGGGCAGTAATAGAGCTCTTTGTGACATTGTATGTGGACTCGACCTGGTTCCAGTTGTTTTCTGAGAAGTAAGCAAGAGAGCCATACTGCTCTCTCTCAGCGTATCCCGTATCGAAGTTCTTAATCACGGCCCCTGTCTTCTGAACATCGAAGGAGTTCCTCTGGATATCCAGTAGGGACCCGATGGCCCTGATTCCATCGGCATTACCTCCGGCACTAATCGTGTTGTCGTACATCGTAACTCCAGTTACATATGCATGGACCACAGGACAAGGGAATTGGCCGTCCCAGTGGGTATTGCTATTGCAGGTCCCAGTACCGTCATAGGAGATGGTATTGTTTGCTAGGAATAGCCTTGAAGCTGCCTCTATGGCATTGGAATAGAATCCTGCCACCACCGGTGTTAGGGTGGTTTGGAAGATGGAGTTGTTTTCCGCAATTACGTCAAAGGATCCGCCGAGCCATAGCCCGAAGTACCCGTCAATGGGGCCAATTTCATTGCCATGGATGCTAACTTCGCTATTGTAAACCTCTATCCCAGAACGTGAGCCAGCTCCTTCTATGTCATTGTTCTCGAGGGTAACTAGGGCTCCAGCATACGCAGTCACTCCCGTCCCATCTGTAGTGGTTATCTCATTATTGGAGATTTGGAAGTCGAAAGATGAGGATCCCACCGCCTTCTTCGCGTAGACGTCTATTCCATTGCAATCCACGTTAATTACTGAGTTTGTGACTTTTCCAGCAGATGACCTCAGAGAGACCCCAAAATCCCCTGAAGGAATGTCCATGTTATCGATCTCTATGAATGACTTATCGGCCCAAATTACGTGCCTCCCATCATCATTATTCTGACAACCGTTGTTGGTGCCTGTTAGGCTTATATCAGAAATTGAGAATGGATTTACCGACGAACCAGAGGAGAAAATTTGCAGTGCTCCGCCAACAATTCCCGTGTTTTCATCCTGCCCAACTGAGAATTGGCCCCCATTGATAGTTGGTTGAGCTAGATTCGTAGTAAGTACGCTAGAAGTATTCACCTGATTGAAAGAAAGCTCAGTTAGTGTTGGGCTGGCACCGTCTAGAACAAGTGCCCCATATCGGAATTCACCAATGGAAGAGATGTAGTAGGGAATCCCCCAAGGACCATCGAAGACAACATGCCTTAATTCGGTCTCAGCTAGATCGATAGAACTCCTCATCAAGACTCCTTCGAAGCATGATGGATCCTCTATCCATATTTCCTGGTTACCTGAGCTTAATCCGTAGCATTTTCCTGTCGCACTAGAGTTTTCTGGCTCCTCCCACCTAAGTGTGATTTGCATCGCTGGGTTGGAATTCGACGGGGCATTGCAATTTGTTGATCCTGCGCAGAGGCTTCCCCTAACATCCAAATGCGTGCCGTTAGGAAAAGTCACCAGAGCTCCGGGGTTGATGATCAGCTTGGCACCAGGGGCGATAGTTACATTGCCAGTTAGAGTGTGTACTCCCGCCCATGTTTCGGTCTGAGTAATGACTCCAGATGTGGTTTCATTTTGGGCTGACACTGTTCCGGCTGGAATGGCTAGTGACAACAAAACACTCAGCAAGAACAAACCGCTTAGTGAAATGGAGCTGAGCTTTCCATTCCCCCCCATGCCCCTTGGGCTTCGTCAAGTCAATTTAACCATAGGGACGAAGCGTATCATTGAATAGTCGGGTAATCATGCAAAATCTAAGCTATTCCAAACTCCAAAGCAACCTGTTCGGACCATCCAGCAGCATCAAGAAGGCCATATCCAGTTTTTGTGTTGTGCTTTGATTCTTGGTTAGGAGCTGGTCTTGCAGAATTGGCTAGCGCGACCTTTACTAGCTGCATTTCATGCTCATCGAAAAACTGGTCATCTCCTGAAATTGTGTCCCCATGTAAAGAAAGAATCAGGGAGAGTGCCCCGGCAACTAGAACTGTGGAGTCGCTAGTGCCTGTTGAATAGGCATAAGGGGGTTCCTTGTCTGTGGATATGCATGACCATAGAAGGACACCGGGAGCCAAAATCTCTGGCTTCTGATTGGGAAAAACCCTGTCCTGATTCGTCTCAGGATCAGTTATTGATCCTCTTGCGCTGTCGGTCCATGGATCCCCCCCCTTCCCATGGGCCCCTACAGCTATCACCCCAGGAATGCTAGCTGGGGATGAAACGTCCGAATTGTTGGACTGTGGATCGAAATTTCCTGCAGCGGCTACAACGAAAATTCCTTCAGATAGTGCCTCCCTTACTGCTTCGGAAGTTTCCGATGACGATGTTCCCCCATTTGCCGCCTCACTTCCCAAACTCAGGGAAATTATGTCTGCTTCCTGGGAAATCCTACACCATCTTATGGCCTGCGAGACCATCTTCTCGTTTGCAGATTTGCCAGTAGGACCTAGAGCAATTGCTACCGAAAGGGAAACTTCTGGAGCTGCGCCGGTAAATGTTCCATTCCCTGCGAGAAGTCCTGCCATAAGAGTGCCATGGCTATCAGAACCTATGTCTCTGATGGCCTCGCTGTTTTCGAAATAGAAGTCCCTGAATCCACTAATTTCCAAATGTGTGAAGTCTGGGTGAGAAGGGTCGATACCTGTGTCTACTATGCAGACACTAACTCCTTCTCCGAAAGTGCCTTCTCCTTGTAAGTCGCGGATTCCGCTTTCTTGGTATGCCCACTCCGAATCGGGAAGGACCTCTCCCAGAAGAGGGGCTATGGAAGGGTACAGTAGGATGAATGAGGCCACCACAGCAGAGAAACCAATCGCCCCCCAAGGCCACAGGAACCTAACTATCGGACCCATGGGCCACCTAAGCTGTCTAGCCTCATCGTCAGAAAGTCCGTAAGCATCTCCTGGATATCCTGGAGCATCACTGTCTACAGCGGTAAGGATACTGGGATCTTCTGGTTCCGGCATTAGCTCAAGGTGCCTTATCCCACTCATGCTGATCGTTGCCAGCGTACTGGTGGTAGTATTAGAACGGGGCGCTGACCCTTCTTCCGGGCCTCTTTGTGAAGAATAAGAGAGCGGCAATAAGAAGGATTACGAAGACATATGCCATATATTTCAGGTTTTCATTCTCCTCCGAAGCAGCCCACAACTGAGCCTCTTCGACACAAGATGGCTTGCCTTCTGCTGCTTGAGTGCCGCATGGCTCGGATCTTTCGCCTATATCCTCACCTACAATCTGGAACAGGATAAAGAAATTCTTCGCCTCTTGGAATTGTGTGTAGTCCATTTCCATGTAAAATGTGGTTTGGTTCTGACTATCGACATCAGCAGTGGCTGAGAAGTTGACGCCAGCCTCAGTTTCACAGCGAATATCTTCACAAAGTGTAGCTAGGAGGGTTACATCTTTGGCGGCTACATTTCCAGAGTTTGAGACGATGACTGAATAGGTTTCAATTTCTCCGAATTCAGCGAACTTGCCCCCCAGGAGCCTTAGACTATCGCCATCCCCAACAATTGAAAGTGAGGGGGAGTCCAAAATAAGAGTAGACTCTCCAAAGTATGAGTTGTTTGATTGGTCTGTTACATTGTATCGGATAGTCTCAGCGTATTGGCTAGGGAACTGGTGCAGGGGCTTCTTGACTAGGGTGAATGTCGCAATTCCATCAGAGAAAGGTGATGACGGTTGGGTTAGTGGCCCTGTCAAGTCCCAGCCGTCTGGAGTTTCGAATTCGAAGGAGAATACCTCGTCTGCGTTTCCGAGATTCTTGAATGGGATTTCTATAGAAACGGTGGTTTCGTCTGATCCGAAGTATAGTGTATCTGGATTTGTCATCTCGAAACCCCTAATTGCAGGGATTTTCACCTTGACCTCGGACTGAGTAGAGTATCCCTCGTTAGTCGAGAACTTGAGTAGAACCCTGTGCCCATCGGGGAAGTGGTGAGCAAGACTGCTATTTGCAGGAGTGACCCTAATTTTGATGCTCTTGTAGATTTCATTATCTAGTCCCATGTCAAAAGAAAGGCTCTCGTTCCAATTTCCAGTCCCATTCTCGAACTCAACCTTCCAATTCAGGCCGTCCATCCCGGGAACGGTTCCTGATACTCGGTATGAGTCAAACGAGTTGTGCCCATCATAGTCTGCTCTGAGTGTGAATTCTGCGTTCTGGTATGTGCATCCTTCTGTGCAGCTAGGATCTTGCTTGGCTACGGAGACTGTGTCTCCGGAAACGGTTGAAATTACTATGTCTTGCTTTGACTCCCTTTCTATGTTTAGGGTAACAATTGGGCTTTCCTGGCCAGACCTGATTGTGAATCCTTTGCCTCCTGAATATGTTACGTTCCTGCCACCCTCAGGCAATACGAACTTGCTTGATGCTTGAATAAGTCCAGCAGGAAGGAGCATTCGGAGATGCCCTTCGGAATCCAATTCTTCCAACCATGCTAGGTTACCGATCTCGATGAAAAGATCGTAATCTGGTGGATCTGGGAGTGCATCTAGGTCTTGGAGTTCTTTCTCCACTCCTTGGAAGTCGAGCCACTTGGTGTCTAGGTCCAGGTTTCCGCCTATTGCAAACTCTGAATCAATAGTGCCGCCATCTACGCCAACATCTATTGATTCGATGGAGACCAGACCTTGGCATTCAGTCGAGCTCATTTCCCCTGTTGTTATTGCGTAAACTATCCAGGTTCCAGGCTCTACAGATGCGGTCCACTCCCCAGTAAATCCTGAGCTGTCCAGATTTTCTACTCTTGTCGCAGAGACCCTCTCTCTTGAGAAGTCTCTGGGAGGAATTAGGGTGATTTGCCACTCTCCTTCCGTTACGCAAGTCTGATCGAGATATGTTATTTGTCCGGAAATCTCGACCTCGCCAGCTGAAATCTCTATGTCTTTGGAAACTGATTCCATTGCAACTTCGAGTGAGCTATTTTCGGTTTCGAATCCTTCCAACTCCACGCTAACGTTCCAGATGCTTTGGACCGGAAGGAAAGTTGACCAAGCCCCTGTAGAGCTCGATTTTGTTGAGAAGGCAGGGGACGAAGAGTTTCCTGAGTTGTTCAAGGAGAAAGACACAGTAGCATTTGGCAGACCCTCGAATACTCCTGCATTTCCATCATCGTTCAAGTCCCAGAAAACTTTACCACTGGCCAAGACTAGGTATTCCACCATCTTTGTCACTTGGTGTTCTGATCCTGCGGAAACGCCAGAGTCAGCTAGAGACGAGTTTTCAAGGAGTAGCCTTACTCCGTTTTCATCGGTTTGATTCATCCGAATGTTCCAGTTTCCTGGTGTAGTCCTGATTAGGACTGGTTCTGTGAATCCCAGATGCGAGACTATGAAAGATCCCATGCCATCTTGGGATTCTATAACTAGTTCCAGAGACTCCAGATATTCTTCTTGGATGCTTGAATTCAGAGTGACTGTGAATTCTGCTAGTTGCCCGGTTCTCAGGTTGTTCCTAAATCCAGCAGTTGACTGGTTCACTGAGATCAGCGATCTTAGTCCTTCGAAAACTCCATTGTTAGTCTCAAACTCATCTACTATTACAATCCATTCTCCTTCCTGTACGTAGTCAGCGATTGTCCCATTTTCGTCGGTAGTGAAAGTCTGAATCCAGTTGTTTTCGGTGTTCTGGAGCTTGACTATGTGATTTACCATTCTTTGGTCGCTCTCATTTCTCAGGGTGATGTTTAGCAGCCACAGTGGTTCGAAACCAATAGATCTCTCAATTGTGGATGAGTCGAGTCCGACGTCGAATATCTCATTGGTGTCATACAGGGTGTCGAAAGGATCGTCCAGAGAAGCATTTGCCCTTTCCACCACTATCCTGTACTTTCCTGGCTCAAGAGAAACTTGAGCAGAGCCAGTGGAGATCCAGGAGCTGTCCTCAAGTTCTACAGAGAGTCCGGATCCATTGGAGGTTAGTGGTATGATCTCGAATGGATAGCTGACTGGAGTGCCGTTAGTGGCGTTGTTATCGCCTTCATGATCTATGTAGAAATCAATTACCACGGTGCTGTTTTCATTCGGGTCTGAGATAATTAGCAACTCTACATCTGAGCTCTCGCTGTCGTTTACTGTTTTGATCTCTGAAGATGAAGCCATCTCTCCGGCATCAAGGGTGAAAGACCAGTTTCCTAAGGGGAGAAGCATGTCGAATTTTCCTAATTCATCGACTTCCTCCCTCCAAACTGAATCGGAACTACCATCCAAGTTGTTTGCAATCGCATGCACTGACTTCCAATCTTTGAAAGCCTGATTGTATGCATTTCCCTCTCTGTTGAAGCTTACACTTCCGAAAACCATAGAGGATTCAATCAATTCGATTGTTATTGGCCCCATATCTTCTGAGACAACGAATCTTGTTCCGTTGGAGAGAAGTCCCCCGGAACCAACCGTGCTCTCGGAAGTGGCATTTACGTGGGCGCCCATAGGTAGTAATATGCTGAAGTCCCCATTGGAGTCGCTTGTTGTGGTGAGTGAAAATCCTGACCATTGGAATTCTACTTCTTTGAAGGCCGCAGGGGATCCCGATTGGCCCTCTTGGGAATCGAATCCTGGTTTGAATAGGATGCTTCCATTGACCGACTGGCTCACTCTGAACTGGTATGATTGGCCCGTGGAGTCATCTTCTCCCACCTCTATTCTCTCCCATAGCTGCTTATCTTCGCTTAATGTGTAGTTCATGATCCAAGTCCCAGGCAGCAATTCCACCGAGTAAGTCTTAGATTGGTTGTCAAACAGTGCTATAACCTGGGACAATGACTGGTTCTCGGGTCTGAGAATTAGTTCTAGGCCATCTACAGAAGCTCCATCGTCAGAAAGGGAGAATGATAGGTCAGAAGTCTTGGGTACTGTGGATGGGAATGATGCTAGAGAAGCTTGTTCTGGGGAGAAGATGAATTCCTGTCGTATCTCCGGGAATCCATCATCATCGATGTCGACAGAAGCCAAGTATGAGCCTGGTATAACTGGGGACACTTCGAATGACCCATTCTCGTCAGGTAGGGCAAAGCAGGGGGGCACTATCACAAGGCCGCACTCTGTTGTAGCATTATCGGAAGACCCGTTGATGCCATAAATCTCAATCGGACTTTCAAGGGGATCTCCAGAGTGCATTGATACAGTTCCCTTTATCGATCCCCCGAATATTGACACTGGAGAAGGTGCTTCTGAGGGAGATAGTGGTATTGTGAATGTATCAGTTAGAAGGACGATATTTTCACCACCGAAATCGACAGAAACAGTGTACTCGCCTGGAAGTGCGTCCACTATGTGGAAAGTCCCCGAACTGACCATCGGCCCGCTGAAAGAGCCGTTTCCGGAGAAAGTTCCAGAGCCATTGATCGTGCCGAAATTTCCTGAGTCGGACTCTATTGAAGAGTTTGTTTCAAAGGTTCCCGAGCCGACGAATGTAGCTTGGTAGAGATCCCGAGTGTACTCACTAATTCCTTGGGAAGTGAATCTTCCGGATCCGTTAATTGATCCATTTAGCGCATATTCGCCCTCTTGGATCATGCATGCTTCAAATCCTGTAGGCACTTGTTGGCCATCTTGGCAAGATGTGACATCCCCAGATATTGATCCTACTAGGATCCCAATTCCAGTGAATTCTCCATCTCCTACGATGCTGTGGTTGTCGTATATTTTCTGCGTGTGTGACCCAGTGAAGACCTTGACTGACACTGCTCCGTCCGAAACAACCCTCCCGTCACCGAATAGAGTAACCTCCCCTGTCCCAGTAAAGTAAAGAGATTCACCGACCATTGTCCCGTTAGATGTAGGAGCCGAGTATGGGGTGATTGAGACTTCATCTGAAACGGGAGTAAGGATAACCTGGGCATCAACTACTGGTTCTCCATCGAAGTCCGGCTCGCCTGACCATGAGAGTAACCCTGTTGCAGATGACGGGAGAACAGAGATCGGAGCTGCGATTACTGATTTACCATTGCTATGTCCGTCTTCGCCGGACACGTTCACTATAGTCTCAGATAGCCAAGTCGAACCGTATACGTTGCCCAGAATTCCAGTTACTGGATTGATGTTCCTATTTGTTGATGACTCGGATAGCAACTCGTACATTGCTGATCCCATTCCAGTCATAATTGCCGACCTTCCAGATTCGATATCAGGATCCCCGGTGAATGCCGAGATTCGGATTTTTCCTGATGGCACTATGAAACTGAATCTTCCTTCTTGGTCCGATTGGGTGCTACCTATTGGGATCCAGAAGGTTCTGGAATCCCTATCAACTACATTTCCGAATTCGTCGGCATTTTCCTCTCCGCTAAATGCATCTCGCTCTATCAGAATCCTCGCATTTGGAACTGGCCCTATTCCATCCAGTGAAACGGTACCTTCAAGAGTTGCTCCACTATAGTACTTCAGGATCTTTACCAGTCTGTTTGAGTCGTATTCTGTTCCGCAGTATTTGTCCATCTGGCCGGAAATTGTAAGGACTATTTCTTCGACTGTCGAAGATGCTGGAGAGTTCAAAGTAATTGTTTGTTCCTCTGAATCGTGATTTATTACATCCATAATGCCTGGAATTGGCCCAGAGCTATCTTGTGAAGATGAAGACAAATTCCATGGCCCTCCGGATTGTATCTGTCCCCAGCCAGACAACAGGCTAGCATCCGAAGATAGTGTGACGTTTGTCAGAGTTGAGCTTCCCTGGGATGTAGAAGCGGTTCCGGAAATCTCAATTCTTTCGCATCCCGATCCATCATCTGGGTCATACCAGTTGGATAGCACGAAGTGATTCATCATTGCTCCAGGCAGTGCTAATGCGCCCTCCAAGTAGCTACCTGGCGATCCTGGGACAAAGTTTGGGGCTATCCAAGAAGATGGAGAGTCAGCATCCCCTAATTGGCCTCCGGGAGATGGCAATCCTAGAGTCGATGTCCCGTATCCGACATATGTCCTAGCGACCATAGTATCGAAGAAAGCTGAGGTATGCTGGTAATCTATGTCAGTCATGGCAATCATGTCCTCTGCAGTAGTCGCCCCAGATGCCTGTGATCGGAGATCCTGCATATACTGGTCCTGATACTCCTGTGGAGTCATCATCCCCTGGTTGGTCTCATATGTGGTGGTGATGTATGTGTCAATGTCCAATCCGGAAAGGTGTGTTGGAGCGTGGAAGATTCCGGTTGTTTGACCTCGATGATACCCTGAGTAGTCGGCATAGTATTTTCCTCCGAGAGGGAACAGCTTATTGTCCACGGCAAAGTACCTGATTTCGTGATTCCTACCTGCAGTTTCCCCATATGGTAGACCGTAGTCGCTTACTTCATAGGAATCTATAGAAGAAATCCCATCATATATCTGTACTAACTGGCCCAGATCGAATGCAGTAATGAGGAATGCCCTCATTAGTCCGAAGTTTGCATTGGCTCTATGAAGTGCTGTGGAAACGTCATAGTAGTCGACAAAAAGGTCGTTAGTATACCTGTATCCAGCAAGATCGTAGTGAGTGGGGTTGTCCTCATTCAAATCATACGAAGATGAGGACCCTCTTGCCTCATCGAACAATGAAAGGGCTTCCGACCTATTCGTAGTAGCTTCTCCGAATTTATCTCCGTCTTTGATGACAACCCAGAATTCATCATCAAGCGGGATTCCTTCTTCATCAAGCATCTTCCCCTTAAGCAAGTCAGTATTTCCGTATTCCGCAACAAGAGACATCGACCTATCTCTCAAGAAGTCCAAGTCATTGTTGGTGATAATCTCTTCAAATTCAACGACTTGTTCGGGAGACATGCTTTCGCTAATTACTGAAATGAAGTCGTCTGTAAGGCCTCCTCCATTGATCTTTCTGTCACCCATGGCTAGCGTAGCTATGAACAAAGAAAGAGTATCCTCCTGGCCCGCCGATAGTAGCAAGGCACCACTGTTAGGAATTCCTGACTGGAAGTTGTCTGCCACAGTTGGATGCTGTCCCGACGATAGGGCCTGGAATCCATAGTCCCACCAAGATACGAATGCAGGCCTTTGGCTGAATTCTATATCGCTATCTTGTTTTGAAAGCCAATCGTAGGCCTGGTTCCAACCCTGTGAGTTGAATGAGGGGCCAAAAGTGCCCATGTACCATAGACCAGATTCGGCAGGGTCGTATGAGTCACTATTCATTATTGAGAAAAGGTTGAAGAAATCCTGCCTCAAAATGTCTGGAGCAATGTTGTAGATGCTCTCATCTATCTCATATGCCGCCTCTTCCCCTCTAGGAATCCCGGAATCTATCCCATAAGTGGTATGTTGTGAAGTAATTAGTAGAATGACAAGTATCATCGCAGGAACCCCCGGCTTAGACTTTGAAGCCGGCCAGATAGATCGGAATCGGGTCCTAGGAGTCCCAATTCCTGAGTTTCTCCATACTTTTGTGAAAGCTGGGAAATTCGCTCCTGACCAGAGCATGGAGATTCCGATTCCCCCTGCAACTGCCATAGCAGGTGTTGCATTGATGATGAACCTGCCAGCTGTCCAAGCCATGTATGTTGCAATGATTGTCCATAGACCTAGTAGAGTGAGATCGGCCTTGCTCTTTCTACTTCCCCTCCAAAGAAGAACGAACGAGCATCCTATCGCAATGAGAGCCACTATAGGGCCATATGATGCAAACAGAACCCCCCTGTCCGGAGCCTGGGCCTCACCAATGGTACCGAAGATCTTGTTCTTGGAGAAGTAGAATCCTCCCGTGAAAAGTATGTCCCAGCCAGCGTACACTTCTGCGATCTGTAGCAGGTAGAGCAAAGCTAGGATTGAGCCGAAGAGTGCGCTTCCACCCATCACGACAAGAAGCCATGGCTTGTCTCGGAAAGAGCTTGAAACCCATCCAACTGCGAATGTGAAACCGATAATGTACAACATTGGCTGCATTCCACTGGGTGCGAAAAGCAGATTCATACCGGGCCATGCATAGAATGGTACCGGGATTAATATCGAGGTAATCATCATCTGAAGAGCCGCAGAAGTGAACTGTAGACTATCCCTTCCCCTGAAGATGTTAATTACTACTTGGAAAGAGTAAGCCAAGAATAGGATACCCGGGCCGTAAACGAATCCTTTCCAACCTAGAGCCATGACGGAGAATGCTATTCCCGACATAGTGGCATTGGCCATCAATACGGGATTGGTCTTCCACGTCTCCCTCATTCCAGCAACGATGTAAAGTGGATTTCTACTTGCAGATTCGAAAACGTTCTTGTTTTCTACATTCTCTACGGCTCTTATCCAGAAGTAGAATGCTATTGCTAGGAATAACATCGCGAACGAGTCGTGGTCTGACATTGCGAATGTAGAACGACTCATATGGCCGGGCATGAGTGCGATTAGCCATGCTGCAAAAATTCCGGCTGATCTGCTATGGACCCTACTGGCAATTCCTGCTACTGGTATCACGATCATAGCCCCATAAATTGCCGGAAGTGCTGACATGGACCACCAAACTGCTTCTTCTGGAGCGATTTCCAAAACCCAAGAAAGGGCAAGTGCCCCTAATGCCAGAGTCCAAGAGAATAGTGGTGGACGGGGGTTAATTCCCCCACTTGGATATGATCTATCGTGATCGTAAATCAGGTGGCTCCTCTCAGCAATTACGAAGTCAACTACTCTCTTCATGTACCAAGGATCTGAACCTCCAGTCATGTCCCAAAGCCCTGTCCCGCTAGCATTCATGGCCGGAATAACATTCCAAGCTGTTCTGACCACTAGGGCTACTATGAATGCAATAGCGATCATAAGTGGGTACGAGTTTAGTTCCCACCAGACTCTGAATCCGCTTCTTTCACGGCTTGGAGCGATGTCACCGAATATCCCCCTAGAGGCAAAGAAAATTGCGAAGAAGTTGAGCCAGAATCCTAGGAAGAACCATGAGAACGATCCTACGAATCCATCCTCGGAGAATATTGATGGGAGCTCGTTACCAATCTCATGCAAATGTCCAATTGTGTATAGGGCCCAGTTCACTGCGAGCATCGATCCTAAAACATGCCAGCCCTCTGACCTGAAGAAAGAGTGCAGTAAAACTACCAAACAAGAGAATATGGCCCACACTACTCCTAGATGGCTTCCTTTCGCGAATTCCTCCAGGGATTCTAGTTGGCCGATCCATACGAGTGGAGCTAGGAAGCCAGCAAAGATCAATGAAGAGTAGATTAGCACCTCTTTGTTTTCAGTGGGCAGAGGAATGGCGGAAAATAGAGAGCCGTTCCCCCTAGACTCTGTTGATCCCCTCAATGATATAGCAATTAGGACCCCTAGAGAAATGGAAGCGAACCAGAATGAAAAGAATGAGCTGCCTATTGATGCCCTCTGGATATCGATCATAGCAGAAGTGGAATCTTGTGAGATTTCTAGACCGGACGAATATAGAGCTGCTAGCCTAAGCCCCAATACCACAGTCAGGAATACTGCAGATTCCTCGAACCTACTGCTCTCGTTCAATGCAGCAGAGGCAAATCCCACCAAAACGAATGTGAAAATGAACATATGATTGAAAGGGTCTGGACTGACAAGATTTGCGACAATTGAGAAAATCAACAGAGCTGTTGAGATTGAGAGCGTACGCAATGTTCCAGAATTCAGGGGAATACTGGTGCTGGCCCTTCCTATGCAAGCAGGTGCTAACACTGAAAGCGAAATTAATGATATGCCCGAGAAGAATTGTGAATCCAGTGACCTTCCATCTAGAGAGGATGCTACCAGCAGTAGCCCAACAAGGGCGAATGTGATGGCCGCTGGCGTGACCATCTTGAGGGTCAATTTGCCATCTTGGGCTGCTTCATTATCAGTCTCCATCCCATCCACCGGACCCAATAGCCATTGATATAGCAGCGCGCCGACCTGAACGCTTGTTTTAACCGTTCGTAGAACGGTTGGAAAAAATTGCTCCAGAGAATAGTGAAAAATCTATGCCGAGAGGGCTCGAAATCCTATGTCCTTTCTATAGTGGGATCCTTCTAGCTGGATTCCTTCAATAATCTGGTATGAGGCATCTAAGGCATCTGGCAGACTAGTTGCAATCCCTGTTGCAGAGAGCACCCTTCCTCCTGTGGATACCAATTTTCCCTCATTGGAGATTCTTGCTCCTGCAAGGTGTGTGAATCCGATAACCTGTCCTTCTTCGATTCGTGATTCCCAGCCAATTACTTCGCGTCCGGATAATACATCCTCCGGATATCCCTCTGAAGCAAGGACCACTGTTGATGCGTGCATTTCGCTGAAATCAACTTCCATTTCTGAAATTCTACCTTTCGCGACTGAAAGAAGGACTGAGCCCAAGTCTGATTCAAACAGGGGTATAGTTACTTGTGCCTCTGGATCTCCTAACCTAACATTGAATTCTATTACATTGGGGGACCCATCTTTGTCTATCATCAATCCGACGTAAAGGCAGCCCCTGTAGGGCGATTCTAAGTTCCTAAGATAGTGGTGCATTGGTTCGACAATCTCTTCTCTAGTCCTAGAAAGGACGGAGGGTGTAGCGACGGGGGCTGGGGCATATGCCCCCATCCCACCGGTGTTAGGCCCCTTGTCACCCTCTCCAACCCTCTTGTGATCCTGACTCGCTGGAAGCATGACGTATCCTGATTCATCAATGAAAACCAGTACTGAAGCCTCTTCTCCGTAGAG
>CEPK01181997.1_pt1 | contig 47738 bp, 29 predicted proteins | sample 356231 | NCBI WGS metagenome assembly CEPK01 (sample SAMEA2620259, study PRJEB7988) | marine metagenome | biome: marine biome (ENVO:00000447); feature: deep chlorophyll maximum layer (ENVO:xxxxxxxx); material: "saline water (ENVO:00002010), including plankton (ENVO:xxxxxxxx)" | depth 80 m
TATTGTTTCGTTAATGTTGGGGTTGCCAGTAAAAGTAATAGTTGCTTCTGATTTGATATCGTTGCCATTTGTTCCGTTAGTTTTGGCTATAAATGTCTCTTTCTCACCAGCCAGCGATTCAATCACAATCTCTGCATTGTGAGTAAAAGCAGAATCTAGCTTAAACTTTGTGAACGCTCCTCCTGAACCATTTGGAGCTAAGCTGGAAGTTGCTATATAATCTGTGCGTGGACTGAAGCCATTTACAAAAGCAACTGGTGCAGTCATATTCGCAATGTTATGAGTTATTGGTGTGTTGCCATAATTTGCAACAGCTCCTGTAGCTGCTTGAGTCAAGCTTAGCACGCCAGACCCATTGTCTGAAACCGTAATTCTTGATGCAGTGTGTCCATTGGCGTGGTCTATTGCGTTCTTTAGACTAGTAGCCGTTAGCGCAGCACTAACGGCAGCTGAAAACTCACCGTTAGCTATTGTTGCACCACTTGCTGCAGTGTATGTTTTCTTTGTTCCGTCAGAAGAAATAAGTGTAATTTTTTCACCTACTGTTGCACTTCCTGTAAAGGTCAAAGTGGCACCGCCGTAAGTCTCACCATAATCACCCTCGGTGCTGATAAGGCTGATTACAGATCCTTCTAAAGCACTTCCACTAAAAGTAAATTCTGCCGAAGCATTTCCACCAATTTCGTAAGTCTTTGTAGTTCCAGCAGTATCTGTAAGCTGTACAGTGTCTCCAACTACAGGTAAGTCTGTAATTTGGAATTCTGTTTTTGCTCCCGAAAATCCTAAAAAGCCTTGGTGAGTTTGAGAAAAATAATTGCTGGGGTCTGCAACTACCATTGCGGAAGCTGTTTCAGATAGTACTTGGTAGGTTTTGCTTACATTGCTACTGTTAACTAATGTAAGCTCAGAGTCTGCATCGGGAATTCCAGATAAATTGAAGCTAGCAAGAGCTCTTGTGGTCGTGGCTGAGGTAATTTTGTCACCATGGCCTGCGGTAATTGCAGCCTTCATATTAGCCGCTATCTGTTTATTGGTTAAACCACTGTAGGGAACTACGTAATTACTTCCTTTCAAGTCTCCAGCACTGTAACTACTGCCATAAACCATTTCGTAAGTTTTCGCTGTATTGTCAGTGCTAGTTAAAGTAAAAGTTTCTCCTGCATTAAAATTGTTAGCTAATACTCTTATGTTTGCTGTGGATGCTGAAGCTGTAGCTGCAGTTGCATTAGAGAACTTGTAGTTCTTCGCGGTACCAGCGGTATCAGTAAGAGTTACATAGCCGTCATTGAACGCAGCAATATCATTTGCTGATGAAACCGGAAAAGCAATATTGCCACCAGATCCTTCTGCTACTGGCGCGAAAGATTCTTTAAAGACATAAGTTTTTGAAGTGTTGGCTGCGTCAACCAATGTAACTGTTCCAGCTTCCAAAAGATTTAATGTAACAACCTTTAGAGTTAAATCGCTTACTGCTTTTTGTGCAGTCATCGCTATTGTGTCTGAGAACTGGTAAGTCTTAGTTGTGGTAGCATTACCATCTGTATCGTTTGGTGCAACAATGGCTATTGTTTCATTGTTCAGATTGGCAGAAGTGGTAGTGTTGACCGTAAGGGTAGCAGTAGCTCTATTTCCCCAGTCAATCAAACCTACTATATCTTCGCCCGAATGCATCCCAGAGACATTAGTTTTTATTGAGTTCCAGTCAATGCTAGATTTGTAAAGACCTAACCCAATTTCAGTTATGGCTCCATAACTATGAGGTATTGCGACCTCACTATCTACCCCTTGAAATAGCTTCCAGATGCCTGACAAGCCAGTTTGTGCTACTCCTTGGACGTTATTTACTACGTAACTGTAGGTAACTACATTACTATAGTCGAGTGTTGACATGTTTTCTCCGCACTTTATTTACCCCATTGCAATGGATTTTCTTCCAGGATAATATTAGCTATCTTAGCACCATAAGGATTCAGAAGCAATCTCTCCCAGACCCCATTATCGTTCAGCAACAGGTCTTTAGTAAATTGGTCAGTCGAACTGTCGTTGACCTCAAATACCTTAACCGGTTGCCAATAAAAAATAAAGGGGAATCTGCTATATTCGGCATGAATTGAACCCCCACCAGTATTGTGGGAGTAAATGTAGCCAAAGTCATAGTCTATATAGTAATCTCCATCTTGCAACATTAAATCTAAACTAGCCACCTCGTTTCTATAAACTATTGAATTAGATAACATAACTTTTCTTAAATTTTCTAGATCTAACTTATTTAATCTAGAAGATGTAAGTGGCTGAAGAGGTAGAACTCTGTCAGTGTTACTTATCTTTAAATTAAACGATTTTAAATAATCGTCGAAAAGCTTAGACTTCGTTACCGTCAAGAAAGTTAAAGTCGAAAGCTGAGAATAAACATCTCTTAAAAAATACTGCTTATCTCTTAAAGAGAGATTACAAGTAAGTACTGGTTCGTTTGCACCATAGTTCCAGTCATCCCAAACTTTTAAGAAAGATGCATCAATTTCTATTCTTGGATCTTTTGCAACAGGTCTGCCATCTGCATCTACAACAAGTTCTGCTATCATTACTTCTTTATCAAAAACACCAACTTTTCTTTGCGGTGTAGTAATGATTGAATCTTTTTTTGGATTGGGAGGGTTTCTAATGTGAAGCAACAGTCTTCTTCTGTAGTCTTCTGCACCCTCTCCCGGAAGTCGAGTTAGCCCTATATCTATACCAACTTCATCAATAGAACTTGGAAAGCTATAGCCCTCCTGTGTGTACTTAGGCATAATTAATCTCTACGTCATCATAGAGCTCTCTAAAGAGAAGCTTTTGCTGATTAAAATCAGCTAAATAAATATCTTTATTTAAAGAATACCTATAATAGGATTTACCTACACTAATGCACAAGTAATTTTCTTTATCAAAGAAAATACCGTCCGCAGTATCCAGGCCAGAATCAAAATCTTTTACTGCCTTGAGACTTTCACACATGACTCCAGTCTTACTTACCATTGCTACTTTATCTAAACCAAGGAATGTAGCTTCGCAATAAAAGTCCCATTGACCAAGCTGATCAAAAGTATTGTAGAATCTAAAATCTTCCCAAGATTCTTCTGGAGGTTTACCGGGCAACATAGTACCTGGAAAAGAAGCATATGCCGCAGCCCAGGTCATCGTTGTAGGCTGCAAGTATTCTTCTACACCATCTGGCTTAACTCGCTTAATCGCTACTTTTTGAACAGGAAGTACTAAAGCTCTAAACCAGGTCCACAAAGGTATTTTCTCATCTAAAACAACTCTATCTTTTATTGATAAAATATCAATATATGTGTCTTCGCTTGGTGGAGTTCCTCTATTAACAAATGGGCTCAACCCCATTTCATATACGTGTATTTTTCCATTAGTATCTAATACATAGCCTCTTGTATCTACAGGGCTTACAGACATCCCGATAGCTTTGAACGTTGCTCCAGTAGAGTCTAGTAGTCGTTGATTAGCCATCTCTTCTTCTACGGTATCCTCCAAATCTAAAACTTCTTCTCTTCTGTAAGATGCTCCTGAACGATATCTAATTATTTTTGATTTTAAATGAGCTATATCGCTATTGTTTTCTAAATAAAGAGCTAATGGTCCACTTAAATCTGATATTACCCCTGTATCGAACTTATGTATGATTCGACCAGTATCTACCGCACCATGCTCTTTTGTTGTAAGAGTGATTTTGATTTTACCATCAAAGCCACACCACTGAACATCAGTCAACTTTCTAAACAGATTCATGGGGGTGTAATACCCATCATCGTTTATATTTATATATTCTTTTACCTGATTGTTATCTTCGTCTAAACCAGTCAGATAAATATAATGAATTCCATAGAATGGATTGTCGACATCCCTGTCAGTTCCTTCTTTCTGATAAATAGTACTATCGTACACTTGCACAAGAAGTCTTTCTGGAGTACCTGCTTTATCAGTATCTATGCTGTTGTAAACAGTTGGGCTTGAGCTTTCCCAGATCGTCCAATTATCAACCACAACTTTCTGCTTATTGGTAACTCTATCAGGTACGGAGAAAAAGAAATCAGCTATACTTGCAGCTCTTGCGACTGTGTAGGTAGTTCCAGATATGTTTCCAGAAACTGTTGGATAAACAATAGTGCTTACCCAGCCGTCTTCGTTGGTTCTTGTCATGTAGTCTGATTCTTGTAAAAAGATTTCTTGCAGAGTTAAAAAACTTATATCTTCTGCTAAAACTTTTAACATTTCAGAAGTTTTTACTATTTCTTTTGTTGCAATTTCACTAAAGCCGCCAAGCGCACTCATGAATCTATTGCCATAAGAAGAAGGATCTTTTCTCATCTTTGCCCACAAGGGAAAAGTATTTAACAATCTTTGCTCAAAGAACCCCATTGCAAAACCCTATATCAATGCATCTATTTTTTGGAATCTTACCGTTAAGCTACCTAATGCTCCAAATTCATATCTTTCTAGGCGGTAGTTAAGACTATCAAGTGTTGTTCTTTCAGAAGCAACCCTAACTCCACTGTAATCTTTTCTTATGTAGACGTTGTTAAAAAGCTCATCGCTTGATCCCCTGTCGACAACTTTTGAACTAATTTCTTTATTTCTTGCTATCATTTTTCTAATAGCTTCTAAAGATATGGATTTTATTGGTGCACGAGTTCTTCTTGAAAAGTATCTATCCATTACTCGTTTTACAGCTCTTTTTATAGAATTTTGTTCCGTAGCTGACAGTGTCGTCTGAGTGTAAAGTACCAAGTCAAAATCAAACCTTACCTTAACTCCTGGAGATGCAAGTATTTTTACACCAGCAGTCTGTATTGCATTTATTTTTTCTTGAACTTTTCTAACAAGCGCTTGAGATGATTCGTTATCTTGACCAAAAACAAAAACTGCACATGTACCTATTCCAAAGAAATTAGGCTCTAGTCTCATATCGAGAACTCCTGGCACTGTAAGAGCTCTAAGAAGCAAGGAGTCTTCTGTTGCTCCAGCAAGAGCGCCATAGTGGCTGGATATTCTGAAACGCAGATTATCATCGCTTTCTATGTTCTGGCCGTTTATAATAGAGTAATCATTTTTGCATTTTAGTGGTGCGCCAGCTACAAAGTCTGTATACCCTGTAAAGTTGTGGGCAACTAAAACATTCTCTGCAACATTTTGCGCTGTGCCCGGAGTGGTTGCTTTTATTCCACAATAGTATGAAGATGCTGATGCTGGCAGAGTGTAGGTTTGAACAGTTACGTATTTGATGTCTGTTGCTGACTGGCTAACTCTTCCTGGAGTTAGTGCGCTGCCTGGAGAAATTACAGTTCCCGCAGGTATAACAATATCTGCTCCACCATTTATATCTCCAAAAGTCGTTGAACAATAAAAAAAGAAATTCATCTCATTTTTCTTGCTGTCTGCATAGGTTGGTGACAACCTTCTTACCCCTCTGTTTTCACCAAGTGATTCTAAAGCTTTGCCAGTGGCACTAGATATTTGTAAACTGTCAATAGCTCTAGTTGCTCTTTGCGACATTAATGACTGTTCTGTAGCAATTGCGTCAACCATACTTTTGGCTGCGCCATCTTTTGCCCAGTGAGTAATTCCTGATCTTTGCTGAAGCTGATCTTTGACTTCCTTCGAAAGACTTCGAACAGTTTTCATTGTTGGTTTTATAGCCATTTGAATCTCCTAAACAAGCCTTGGTATCATTTTGTTTTCTCTTAAATCATACTGCATATTTATAAATACTGGTTCTCCAGACATAGCTATAGTTGCGTAAACTAATACAAGAACTTTGTTCTTTGCAATTGGAACTACTTCAACTTTCAAACTGCTTCCAGAAATTGCACCCTCGTCCATTAGTGTGGAGACTACCTTTGCTTTGATTAATGCACCTGTTTGTCTATTGTTTGGCAATCCAGCGAAATGGCTCAAACTTGCACCAATGTCAGGATGTAGTACCCAGTCACCAAGTGAGCTTTGCAGACGCTTCATTATTGTTTGTCTAGCAACACGCCCCCCTTCATGGTTGGCTCTTTTAATATCTCCATTGGGACCAAGGGAGAAATCTCCATCTTGTGACCAGTGAAAATCAACACTGTTTCTGGTAATAATCACAACTAGCCTCTAGAGGATTTAGCTATTGCACCCAAGGCAACAACTGCTGCTGAAGCAGCAACAACTGGCCCAAGCATTGGCAACAAATCCATAAATGGTGGTAAGAAAATTCTTTGGGGAAAGCTTGCTATCGAAGGCAACATAGACATTGGCCATGGACATGTTATTTGCCCAGGATGATTTATTACGTCTTGCTCCAAGCAAATCTTACCACCGCCAAGAGAAGCTGAAGTGTTCCCACTTTCTTTATCGCCGCAGATTGTTAAGTGCCCGCCAAGACCTCCTGGCTCTCCTGTGTTTATACAGGCACTTCCTTGTTCATTGAGAATGATTCTGGCCCTTCTTGGCCCAAGGGTTGTATTTTTTGTACTCATGCTAATCTCCTTGTAGCTTTATGCGTTTTTTAAAGTCGCTATCCAATTCATTATAGGTCCGCAGCCTGGGTGCTCTGGACCCATTGGCCCACAAACTCCAGCAATACTGGTAGGAAGATTCGTATCTACTTCGCTTACTATTGGTTCGGTAGTTAACCCGTTGCAATACTCTGTACCACGCGAACCAATAAATTCTCCTCTACCAGCGTTTAGTTGATGCGGTTCCGGACCTTCTGCAAAAACTTGAAAAAGTTTATCTTCAAAAGCATCGGGAGTACTGCCTACTTTCCAGACATCCTCCTCGCTTTTGTAAACTCTAGAGTCTGCTGGAACACGTATCTCTGTTTCAGTGCCTGGAATTTTCGCCCTTATATAGAAAAGTGGGCGAGTATCACAATCGTCTCCAAATGGTTTTGCTTCACCTTGACCAAACCCTTTAATCCCATCTATTCCAGTGCACAAGTAAGGTCCAAAACACTTTGTATATGTTTGTTCACTGTAAGTAGACCTTTTGATTTCGGAATGTGACTGATCAGTTCTTACTGAACTGACTTGGTTGGTTCTAGTTTTTGAAGTAGACATTATAGATTTTCCTTTGACCAATCGAACATAGTTACTCCATGGTGTATGTAGCGATCAACAAAACCACTTCTGTTACCATGTATTTTATCATATGCTGCCCAACTATGAGCTTTATATACTTGCCATTCATCAACAAGCCTAGTCATACCATTCATAGTATCTTCTGCAGCGTTTGTAACGTTGCCAAGTATACTGTTGAATAGTTCTGCTGGGCTCTTAAGCGTTAAGCCGCTAACAATAGGTCGATTTCCTTTTATCAATGGTACTACATTCACTGTCTCTTCTTCCATACATTTCGCAAAAAGTATTGGCATTCCAATAAGCCAAGCAGCAGAAGATCCTATTGCACCAGATCTCTGTGTCATTCCACTGATTCCTGCTTGACCTGCAACTATTGCTACTACACTTTGTATTAGCGGGCTATAGTGAGACAGATTGAAGTTTCTAATTGGGTGACGCGCAGCGCCAAGAAGTCTTGGAACGTTCATCAACAATCTTCCGCTACCAGCAGCCAAAGCTGCTGTACCAAAAATTCCGCTTAATATACCGTAAGTTGCACTAAGACGATTACTGTTTGCAGACCTTACAATATCTCTTCCATCTTCGACCAAACCGTTGTCTTCCAAAACTTCTATAAAATCTTCAAGAGGATTTTCTTGTCCAAATCTTGTAGAATATTTTTTCATAAAAAAGTCAACCATGCGCGAGTCTGCTTCTGGAGAAAAGAACATGTCTGTATTTCCAAAGAAATCTGCTCCTTTTCCATTTTCTTCAACTGACTTGACGGCCATTGCAAATAATTTTATTCCCTCAAGTATTGGCCAAGTTGAAATTTCGTTTGCCATTACTACTGCATTTGGTTTTATCTCAGTTAAGAAACCAGTTTCATGACTAAACATATGTACGACAGATTCAACTTCTACTGGTCCATACATATCGTTGTAGTCATCCATAAGTATACAGACATCCCAAGGTCTTATCCTTGGGTTGCCTAAGATCATTATTTCACCCTTATACATTTCTCTCAAACCGTACATAAGCGCAGATTGTCCATATCTTAGTGCCATTGATTGGCCTTTGCAATTTGGATAATTAACTACTGCAGTGTTGAGCATATTGTCTGGTATTTGAGAACTAGCTTTCATAAACTGAGTTTTTATTGGCGACACACCAGCTGAAGTTTCACGAGGTCTTCCGTCTTTCTCATTCCAATCGATATATTGAACATTGACTGCATTGACTACGCTAGATTCACTTGTCATGATTCCGTTTTGAACTATGTCTTGATCAGAAGTAATCATGTGCCACCTTCTGAATGGAACAAATCTGTTTTCCATACCAGTAACAAATTCTTGCATCATTCTGTTTTGAAAATGATCCGTCCACATAGTTTGGGCTTTTGTCTCTGTGTCGCCGGCCAGGTGTTCCCAACGTTCGTATGCTTCGGCGGAAGGGCTGGGAAGAGTTGGGTTTAGTGCTTGTGCGGCCAAGAGAGCAGTGTCATACCATTCTTGAATAATATCGCGAGGATAAAGCTCTTCTGCTTGTTTGCGTAAAGTATTGTAGTTATTTCCAGGGTCATTTAGATATCTGTGGATCTTATTCATTCTTTGTACAAAATTAGTATCTCCTGGTCTTGCCCAGTACCTTTGGGAAGGAACTCCGAAGAACATAGTGTTTCTAAATTTTGTTCCATACGGTCTAACCCCATAGATCCATCCTGGGTGTCTATGTGACATTTCCTGGAAGGTTTGCCAAATCGTTTGTGCTCTCAATTTATATCTGCAAGCTCCAGGTCTTACTCTTTTCTCAAGAATGTGTGCGTCAGGTATATCAGACCACGCATCAAACCACTCAGACATTTTAGTGTAAGTTATTCCAACATAATTGTTTAGTATGCTGTCGAACATTGCTCTTACTGGCATTTCAACATTTCTTTCCCAAAAACTTTTCTTATCATACCAACCTAAAGTCATATAGCTTGCAGGATTTGGAGGAAAAAGATTGTCATCTGCGGGAGTCATTTTTAGTGTTGCTTTAACTTTTGCTACAGACTGTCTGTATTTGTTTATATAGTTATCTTGAGCCCACCTAGTAATATTCGTTAATAAAAGATCTGCACCCTTTGCAGCAATCCACAACGGCACCGCAGCTCTAACCAAGTTGGCTGGACCTTTAATAAAGAGATTACCAAATGTAGCTTTACCAACCATCCATGCTAAAGGTGCTACAGATGATCTTCCTGCCCAACCTTTTAGCGATTGTGCTGCAGCACCCATTGGCCACCAAGCAAACCTTTGCACCGCTGCCCTTGTTTGAAGTTCGTACACTTCTCTTGCTATATTTTGTCTTGCAAGTAGTCGAGCGTTTCCCGTGCTATTCGCTGCTGTTCTTGCAGCTTGAGTTATTCTAGCTGCAGCAGCCGCTGCAGCTTCCGATCCTCTAATGCCGCTGATTCTGTCTATAAGTTGTTTAGCTGCTGTCGCTGCACGACCAGCAGTACCATTGAAACCTGGTTTTAACACTTCTGCTAATTCATCAGCACTGGCGACAAGATCATCAATTGATGAACCCCAACGAGTTCCAAGCCTCATTGCAGGCCCGCCACTTCTTACCGCACTACCCCAACCAGGCCCTCCAGAGCGCACATTTTTAATTATGCTGCCTAAGATTCTGAAAGGGGTCATAAGAGCATAACCTACTATGTTTTCTCCTGGAGATAAAGGATTGTTATAGCTCAACCAACTAAAAACTCTGCTTCGCTGACTAGCTTGTTGCACATAAGTGACGGTTGGACGAGCAGTTTGAACCATTGCGCCTGGAAAGGTCTCAGTTGCTTGCATTGGGCCAATTAAAGGTTGGCCCCCACCTGCAACTCGACCACCTGATCCTCGAGCAACCAATCTGGCACCACCTGCTCTAACTGCCAACATTCCAGCAATCAGTGTACCAGTAGCTAATGCTATAGATAATACTGGGTGGTTTGATATCCAACTTGTTAGAGAGTTTGAAATTGGATTGTTTCCTACAAAACCCTCCCTTGAATATGGATAGAAATCTAAGTCTGCACTTTTATCTTCACCTATCTGCCTAAGTCTGCCATACTCCCATCTTCCAAAATGATGCAATTCTGGTTGCGTCATCATTGCACCTAAAAGTTGGTGAGTACTGTAGTAAGTTTGATTATCCCAATCTACACTTCTGTCTGTTCCGCCAACACCCTTGATTTTTTGTGTAAGTTCGGTACCAAATGATTGTACTGTTATCTCAACTAAATCACCATTTTTATTCCATGCAATATCTGTCGCTCTTCCGTTTAGAAGTACACTCAGCATATTCGGATCATTGCTGTAACCAACCCTAAGTTGAACATTCATACCTGGTCTTAATACAAGAGCTGTAAACGGCTGGTCATTTGCAGCCACTTCGCTATTATCTGCTCTAGTTGCTATGTTCGGATTATCCTCTGCGATACGCTCAGCTTCTTTTTCATTAAAATAATCAAGATCTACGATTGAGTTTCTTCTAGTTCCATCGAGCGTTCCATTTACATTTTGCAGAACTATAGTAGCAGTATCTCCAGGATCTTTTCTCGTTGCATAGAAAGTAAATTCTTTTACAGCGTTATAGCTGTAAAAATCATCCATATTAAGAAATCTTGACTCATGCTCATCTTCTTCTACGAAGAATAGTTTGAAAGTTGGATAAGCCCTTTTCATCGACATCTTGTTTGAAATAATATCTGAAGAAGAATTTCTTGCTAAATTTTGCAAATTAGCAGGATCGTAAAACTGCTCATATTCAGCAATAGTATTTATTCTACTTTCTGCTAAGTCTCTACTTATTTTGCTCGCAGTATCTTTGTTTATAACGTTACCAAGATAAGCTTCTCTTGACCCCATCATCGCTTCGAAACCTCTCATCTTTTGAGCTAGTTCTCCATAAGTGTGCTTGTCGACAGAAGTTTGACTTATGTATTGGGGATTACCATCAGTGCTGCTGATAGGAATAACTGAGGTCTTTGCAGCAACTATTTCTTCATCTGTAGCGTAGGTGTTTACATCTTCGTCTGGACGCTCCACAGCTGAAAGAAGTCCAACTTCGGTAGAGTTGTATATTCCCGTATGTCTTTCATCTGCATTGTCTATTAAAGTTTGTAATGATTCTTGTCTTTTTGACCTGTAAGAGCTTAGTTCGTCTGTTCTGGGAAGTCCGCTAGAGTTAAGTCCAAATAAAGAACCATGGAAGGGGTTGCCAGTGGGACCGGTATCTACCCATGCAGAAGTATTGTCTGAACCAACAGGCTTTCCGTAAACCCTTGCTGTACCAGGATTATCGTAAGGGTTACCTTCAGGTCCAGGAGCGGCACCGGGTACTGCCCATTCATAATGAACATCTGCTTTCATCAAGTCAACTTGATCACTACCCTCTGGGTGAGAAACTATTCTTGAAAGCCTGGGAGTAAGATCTGCTGAAGCAGAATAGACACTAAGTCCTGCATCAGATTTTGGCTCAAGACCATTTTTCTGTGTACGTTTGTGAAAACGGTATGCAGCTTCAACAGCAATTCTGCTTTGATTATAAACTTCTTCTTCTATTGCCCCTCTTACGCCAAGACCAGCATCTTCATAAGCGTTCCACATATAAAAGTCTGGAGTTACAGAATATGCAAAACGACTGTCGTAATACGGATGTTTAGGAAGATCTAGATCTGGATAACATTCTGCACCAACATATTCATTTACTAATCCTTGTTCGGGCAACTCTGTGTCTGCAAAGCCAATTGCGGCCATCAGTGCAGGACTACCAATTATACGGTCTGCAAATTCAGTTAAAATTCTTTTTAACTGAGCAAGTTTTTGTCTTTCTTGATCTAGGTTTGTCAAATTGTCAAGACCTGGATCTGGAGACTGATTCATAGTCATTTGCCAAGCAAACTCTCCCTTTTCGGGAGTGCCTCCCACAACATTGTGCTGCATGAACGCCCAGGGACTTTCTCCGATTATCCCTGGTGTAGTACCTGGAGCTGTAGGTTCAAATACTCTGCCGCGGGCTTTATCAGTTGCTGTCTTTAATTGCAAGAAGGGGTCAACAGCAACCTGAGTTCCTCCTGCTAAAAGCCCCATATTTTGACCTCTGCCAAATTGAGTAACTAGTTGTCGACCAACACCTTGCTGAGTATATGCTGCGAGTTGTTGTGCGCTCATCCCTTTAGTTGTACCCGCCATCAACATTGATCGTGTTCTTGCTAATGCAGCTGCACCAAGTGCTGCCTCCCCTGCTGGTCCATCAAAAGGTATCGCAGCAGCAGCAGCCGTTCCCGCCCATAGCAAGCCAACAAGAATCCAACCAGTAGCACCAGCCGTCATTGCTCCTTGCCTAAAAGAGTAAAGCCACCCAGACATGGTAGGTGAGTTCATTAAGTACTCTGGACTAAAAAACCAATCGTTAAAAATATTGACTTGATCTCGAACACCAAAGTATCGATTACCACCCAAGACTTCATCAACGAAACTATGAGTAAGAGCTTCAGCTATGGAGGGTACTAGATCCCCTATAACTTCCATCTTTAGTCCCTTGTTGAAAGGTATTACGCTTTGTGCGTAAATCCTACCTAAGCCCTGTACAGCATTATCAAATCTTTGCTGAGCTTCTCGAACTTCACTATCTGTGCTGTTGAACATTTCTCCAGTAAAATTGCCTGCAGCAATATCGGTAGGCATGTTTGTGCCCCAGGCTTCCCAAACATCTGCAAATGGTTCTAGAAAGTTTTGCCTTTCTTCGCTAAGCGTCATCATGGCGTTTCCTTCAATCCATTGCAAATCTTGATTTTTAAGTTTTGACTCTATGTTGAAGCCCCAGTTGACTGTTCCGTATATCCCGTCAATATCTGCAGGAGTCAATCCTTCAGTGGCAGCTGCAAGCTCTTCATAGCTGTCATAACCTTCTCCAGTTGCAGCTAGTTCTCTAAAATAATACATCAGCCAACTAATATAGCCCGACCACATGCAACCCTTAGTTGCTTCTTCTGGTAGATCGTAAAGCTCTTTTGCAATATCTCCATTTTCTAAACCATTCTGGAGTTCACTTTCTGCAAGTATTAATCTTCCGGTTCTCAAAATATTATTAAGAGTCATCCAGAGTTCTTTTAAAGCACTTACCTGTTCTTCTCCACTACCTTCTTTTGCAGTTACTGAACCAAGATCTGTTTGATGCACATCATAATAGTCTGTAGAATTGATGACATACTTATCTGTTAAAGTAGCAACGTTGCCAGAAGTTACAGATCTATTATTTTGGTTGTACCATGTCTCAATTTCATCTGCTGTAGGTATTGCTCCCTCGCTTGGAATTCCTCCAGGAAAGCTGGAAGCATTTTTTTGAAAATATTCAATGTCATTTTGAGTAAGTTCAGGAATCGAAGGCAAACCACCGCCAGCACCACCTTCTCTACGATCATGTATTTCTCCAAAAAGAAGACCAAAATCTCCTGATTCTCGCAAAGCATCAGTTACAGAGTTGTTACCAATTAGCCACCAGTCGCTAGATCCGGTTCTGTCTTCATTCATCTTAACTGCTTCGTACATACCATAGTCGGTTTGGACGGGAATTGTAGAGCCACCACCTGGTGACGGTAGATGTAAATTGAATGCCATTCCCGAAGTATCATCTAGAATATAATTTGCTGTTTTCTTTTCGGCTCCAATCTGACTATTTTGGTAAGCAATTTCTGATGTAGGGGATAGCTCTGTCTGACTTCCTCCAGATCCACTGGATATCTTTCCAGAAGCTTCCATAGCTTCCCAAAAGTAACCGTAACCTTGCTCTGTTCTGATATATTGAAAGTCTGATTGTTGGGCTCTTCCAGAGCCTGTAACATAATGTTCTATTGGCCATTCTGTAGTTAAAAACTCTTGACGCCTTAGGGCGTCATGATCCATGATAGTGAGATTTTCTATTTCCTTAATATCGGAAACATTGGCAAAATGTGCTGCTGTTAAATTTTGTTCTGCAAGGTAGTTTGCTATTTCTTTTGGATCAGAAATAGTTCTAGTCAGTTCTGCCATTAGCAATGAGGCAAGACCATCTTCAGATAGGTCTAACGACCAAATCTTATTCAAAACTCTTGATCTTAATTCATCCCTATCGCTTGGCTGTTCTGAAATAACAGTTAGTACTTCTGTATCATAGGGATTAGTTTCTGAAAGTTCCATTACGAAAGAAGACATGCCAGCAGTACCTTCAACAGTGTTTTGCTGAGTACGATGGATTACTGTTCTTTTCTTTAAGAATTCTTGATCATTGTCCTCTGGTAAAAAGAAATCCGGATCTTTGTAGCTGCCTAAAAGTCTTGTTATGAAATGGTCTGTTGCAACACAATGTCCATCTGGAATTGGTCGATAAACTCTGGCATTTTTCTGGAGGTTTGATCTCATATACTCAAGCAATGCACCTTCTTCTGATAAGTTGTCATTGTTTTCGCTATCCGCACTGGTAACAAACTCTAATACATAGCTAGGCTCCATTGAACCGAGATGCTGATGCGTTGGGAACTCTTGCCCAATTAGAGGTATGCTAGCTACAATATGATTTATTGAACCTACAATATTGCTTACAACTAAATTGTCTGGGGATTTTATATTCAGTATGCTGCTTCTTGAATCATAGCTTGAATCTGCCCTACCCTCATACATTGCTTGAGTTATCGGCATTGAAAAATCTGGTTGCATAGTTGGCCAGAAGTTTGAGTTTTCACTTATAAAAGTGTATGCAACTGTTCTTTTAAGAACGTTGCTTACATCTTGGTTATCCTCATATTCTACCCAGCCTGCCTGTATGAATGATTCGTATTCTCTTCTAATTTTTTCTTGCTCTTCGGGAGGAATTTCTAAATCTGAGGCCCATCCTTCATCACCTTCGTCAGGAATCGTACTTGAACCAGTAGAATCCTCATCTATAGGACTTTCTTTATAATCGTTGATCCCAAACCAATCACCATCATTATCTGATGTATTTATACCCTGTAAAATGTCTTGGATTTCTATGTCTATTTCCTCAAGAGTTCGAGCATCCCCTGAAGCATCAGAAATTGTTGCTGCTTCACTTCTTGTAGCGGTAAAAGATATTAATGGATCTATTTTTGTACCAGCACGGGTTGTTTCACAATGCAGATGGTTGCCGCCAGAATAGCCAGTATTTCCTACATAACCAATCAAATCACCTCTACGTACTTGAATAGCATCAGCCATCCCAGTTGCATGATACTGAACTGTACAACCTCGAGTTCCATGAGTCCCGTTGTATGTAGCCAATCGATTGCCATTTACAACTTCTTCTACTTTATTTAAATGAGAGTATGTGATTTCCCAAGAAGCTCCTGGTTGAATTTCACCATATTCATCTAGCACAGCTAAACCAGTAACCTCGAGAGTAAGCTGCAAACCATAGCCGTTACCACGGCCAAAAGGCACTTCAGAAAAATCACTAAATTTTTCACCAGTTGTTGTATTGACCATATAATCAGGCTGTCTTGCTGACATCCTGTTTGCAGTAGAAGTTTGGCTAACCCACAGAATTCCATCTTCTGCAGCATAGATTGGTGTATTTTTTGGAGCAGCAACATCAATCCCATTGTGAGGTCTAGTTTTACCATTATAAGTTCTCATTCCAAAACCGGAATTTATTTCATATCCTGGTATTGGTGCATAAAAGAAATAATCAGTAACTCCTAAATACTCTCCTTCGAGTTCTGAAGTTGTGGGAAGTCTACCCCAGTCGGCATCTCGTGGGGAAGTGTTGCGTCTAGAGTATTCGCTAAATTCGCTAACGTAAGTCCAACTACTGTCATGGCCATGTTCCGGCTCATACTCTGAGCCACTACCAGCTTGTCTTGCACCAACTATATCTTCTAGCCCTCGAGACCGAACTCTAAGAGCTTCCATGCGTTCTCTTACAGCTTCTTGTTGCTGCTTCTGCATAGCTTGAACAATGTCAAATCTTACATCGAGAGCTGTAAACTCATGCCAATAGAAAGTTATTTTCTTTGTTTGGGCATAGCATGCATCTGCTATTTGAGCTACTAAAGCTCTTGATGTTGTTGGTCCGTGAAGTGCATCTACTATGAAATGAGCGCCTGCTCTTGGAGCTATACTTGTTGAAGTTTCACTAACTGGAGCCCCTTGAGTAAAACGATCAATACCGTGCCCTTCCATTTCCGCCTCACTTGGCTCTGTAGGCGAGGGGTAATAACCTGTGGTGTATCTGGCCCAATCACCTGGATCCATCATATCTGCTATATCTACACCAAAACATTCGTAGAGATTCTTTTGTTGCAAGTAGTTGCAATACCTTTTGTAAATATTTGAGTACTGAGGCAAGACTGGGGTAGCTTTTCTCATCACCCACGGGTCTCTTGGCAATAAGTCAAAAACTTCACCCGCATGAGTAAAAAGCATACTATTTATACTTCTTCCTCCAGTTATATCTTGTGGCTTGCTGTAAGAATCAAAGCTATCAATTGCGCCATAATCTGTATTGCCAGCATTATCTAAAGGTCCAGAGCCTGGTCGACGTTCGCTATCTCCAAACGAAGTTATAGTAGGTTGTCTTAATAACTCTTTTCCAAAAGTATCAATGGTTCGCCTTACATAACTATTCCCATCTGAACTATAAAAGGGAATTGTTTGCCACTCATCTCGATACATCCAGTTTAAAGCATAAGGTTTATAGTTAAACCACCTGAGATCCAGATCTATCATGAATGTTCCTGGACTACCTTTGAAGTTCTGAACGGTAAGGTTGGTCATTGTAAATGCCATGTTCTGATACAAAGGCCAATCTGGACATATTGAATCTCTTAAATATCTACTTTCTACATAGCAAAAAGGTGAATGCCTCAGTTGACAAATAAGCCTATGCATATGAAGGAATAAATCTGGTGTAAAGACCAGTCTAACCGAGACTTGAACAATGCCGTGCCCACTAGGAACTTTTGTAGAAACTTTGGTACGCAAAGTTTTCCACTGCCACATCATATCTTCTTTTCGAACAGATATGTTTGTTGGAGGAATGATAAGATCTATATCGTTGATTTGAAAAATTATTTTCGAAGGATCTTCTTCTGCAGTAAGCAATCCTTTATCTACAACACCACCTGCGGATCTCATTGTTTATTCTCCCGAAACTCTATCAATATACTGTTTAGTAATAGGTCTTCTTGTATCATTTATTATGATACTTCCATTGCTGCCAGTTCTGCTAAGAACACCCATTATATCATACATCGAGTTTCTGTTTACAATTTCGCCTCTCATCATATACGCATTATCTTTAGAAACTCTAGCTGTACCAATATTTATAGGTCTATTCATCATTTCCGATTCTCTGCCTACTGGCAAACTGTCTGGCGGGATGTGTCTGTCTGTTGCAGTCCCAGACATTATTGAAGCTTGTACTCTAGCATCGGAAAATTCTCCGGGCTGAATCAATGGTGTTGGAGAATAACCGCTATCACCCAACAATGCACCAAGGCCCAAACTAGCAGCAGCGCCTAAAGCTAGCGGGCCAACCATTTTTGTTGAACTGAACGCATTACTTGCTTTTTGAATCATTTGGCTACCTTTGTGAAGGTGGCTACTTAACTTGCTCAAAGAAGTTTGTTCACCTTGCAAGAATGCACCTTGCACTGCTCCAGCTTCATAAACTGCAGAGTTCCATAGTCGTAATTTTTGCCCCGTATCCATTTGCGCCAAAGAGCTCAATCTTCTTACAGTTTTAGTTCCCTCTATTCCTATGTCTTTTGCAGTAACAGCTGCCGTTCTCATCACGTCAAACGATCCTTGCAAATCAAGCCTCATTCCACTTAGCGATGCGCCTATCTTTCTTCTAGTGGCTGCATCAGCAATTCCGCTAACATCTACTCCGTGGATTGTTGTTGCACCTTTTGCCAATTCAGTTCCACCAAAAACATAACTTTTGATAAAAGTCTCTAATGGTTCTGCTTTTTGACCAGCAGAAGAAATAAATGTTTTTAACGCTTCTTCACCAGCACGAGTTATTTCAATTCCTCTGGGAAGCTTCTTAGCTTTGATACCAACTTCTTCAACTGCTGTTAGCAATGCTAATGCTTGCTGGTGCATAGCAATCTTTTCGGCACCGGCAGTAGTATTAACTATGCCAATTCGAAGTTGATCCAATGCAACGTCGAATCGACCTACATCTTTTGCAATGCGTTCTTTGATTGCATCTTCGTATACGAATCTTGCAGCAGAAAGTCCTTCGCCTGTCGAAAGCATTTTTCCTAAATTCTTGATACCTTGCTTTGACTCTTCTACCATAATTCTGGTTTGAGTTCTGTGAATTAAATCTTGCTCTATTACTTGCTCAGACATTTGGTGGAAAGATTTTCTCATTTTTCTTCCAGGGAACATAAGCTGATACAAATCACCATCGAAGTCACCAATCATACCCGCAGCCATACTTAAATCTAATCTTCTTGCAGCTCCCAGTTGTCCATAATGAACACCAACCTCCATAGATGGGAAGAGTAGGCGCCCACCACCTTCTCCAGAAGAATAACTAGTTATATTTTCTGCCATACTTGTGAAGAATCTACTTATGCTTCTTCTGTTTCCTTTTTGATCTAAGTTTGCAATGTCCGCAAAGCTTGATATTTTTCTTTTAGTATGTTTTTGCAAATCTTCTAAAGCTTGAACACCTTCTGCAGTGCGAGCAAAAGCTTTAAAAGTCGCATCATCTGAACCGTAACCAACTTCGGCTGCATGCCTGAATATTGCTGCTGGAGCAATATGCCCAGGACCAAGTTGCGGGTGTCTCATTGCAAGAGCATCTGAGCCTAAGAAACCTGCAGTTCCCCCTTCCATTCCTATAAAGAATCTTCTAAATATTTCTCCAGCATCTTTTGCTGCAGCAGCTCTTGGGCTTGGAGCATCTGGGGAGATTGCTTGTATAGATGCTTTTTCCCCAGAGATAAATTCATTCATAGCCGAAAGAAAAGTTTCAGTTTCTGCGAAAGCAGCTCTTCCTTTTACGTGAGAAACAGCGCCCCTGGCTCTTGCCAATTGTTCTGCATTATATTCCCAAGACGCAACAGCTTGACTTCCTATAGTTTTGTTGACACCAGATCTGTAATCTTGAAGTAAAGCCTTACCTTCTTCGCTTACTTCTACTCCTGACAACATGCCAGTTGTCATTCCTCCCAGAGAAATTGATTGACCAACTGCCATAGCAGAACCTCTGAGCTTTCCTCTTAATAAATTCTTAAAACCTGTAGCCCATATTTCGGCCATATCGTTTTTAAAACTACCTACAGCTTGCTGTGCTTTAGCACCTGCCTCCGCAGACATTGCACCAGTTTGACTGACCAATGCAATGTCATTTGCAAACCTAGTTACCCGCCTAATATATTCTGCTTCTATTTTTATGTTGCCTTCTCTGCCGGGTATCTCTGTGCCTTTCATTAAATCTATCACGTCTCCGCCAGCAACAAAGAATCCCCCACCGTGCCCAAACGCATTTTGCGCTGCTATTCTAGTTGATGATCCGGAAGGGCCAAAATCCAACATGAAACCACCACCACCCTTAAACCTGTCTTGCCTTAAAAAGGCTTTCATAGATTCTTCAGTATCGCCATGCTTTATAAATTCGTCATAAGCTACTTTTTCTAGTTTTTCATATCTTGATTGCTCAAGCAACTTGGTGTTTCCAGCTATAGAACTAGTCATGCGAGTTAAACCTTCCATGACTTTTAGCTCTCTGTCAGTTCCAGCTTTTCTAGCAATTACACTTGTCATAAAATCTGAGACAGTGTCGGTTGGAAGACCCATCATGTTTTGGAGTCTGTGTTGTAAGAATTGATAAGTTCTTGGCTCCATGGAAGCCAAGTTTCTTCTATACTCTGCAGATTGAGGCCCTGGAGTCAGAGTGGTCAAACCCAATGCAAGACCTTGTCTTGATGCTGCCATTATTCGGCTAGCTTGTCCCTTACCGAATTCTCCTTCAAGTATGCCAGCGAATGCATCTTCACCTTCTTTGCCGAGACCACTCATGCTTTTCCAAGCACCAGCAAATACCATACCTATAAGTTCGTCTGGAATTGCTTTACCAGATTTTGCAAGAGCTCTAGCAGTGCCACGAGTTGACTCTTCTATAAAGAGTCTTTGCCTTGTCATAGCATCAGCTTCAAAAAAGTTCGTACTTTTTAGACCTTTTTCAATATTCAAATTTATTGTATCTCTTAGCTTTCTCGGGTCAGCTCCTGCAATTAAGCTTGCACCCCCTATCATCTGGTTAGCTAAAAATGCTGGTGCTTTCTTTAACATTGAACCCTCTGTAAGCATCAAATTAGATTGACCGATATTTGCTTGTGCAAGAAGTTGCGTAGCAGAGCGATTGCCTATACGCATATTTCCAAAACGATTCATAACATTTTCGTTTATTCCTTTCACAGTACCTTTAAAGAGCATTCCAAAAACTTTTGCATGTGGAGACTCGACAGTGTATGAGCCAGAAAAATGCAATAATTGTTTTCCTGCCGCATCAGTTACTTCTGATAATCCAATATCCAAAGACTTCATTCCTGCCCATCTTTGCACACCTATTTCAGCCATATTCTCGCCAAAGCCAAGCAGCCCAACGCCACCTTTCTTTCCACCAAATGCAGCAAAAAATTCATCTACAGAGCCAATTGTCTTACCCTTGTTGATTCCAGTTAAAATAGTAGTTGATTGACCGCCTCCAATTTGTAACCTCATGCCTCTTTGTCTGCGTTCTACTAACTCATTCAACAATTGAGTAGACATTTTCTTATGTCCAAAAACAGTTGGATCCACGACAGTCTTTGTGAACTCATTAGCAACTAAGGGTCCAGCTCCTCTTGAGCCCATGTAGGCTTCGCCTTCCCCAAGTCCAAATCTGGCCACATCCCCTACGTCAAGAACAACAGCTTTCTGCATACCGCCACTAACAACGCCATCTGCAAATTCCAGATTTTGTCCAAACTGTTGAACAACATTTCCAACGCCAAAAGTTGAGCCAACTGGATTTAGGGGATTGTTTACAAACATACCCTTCCTTCCCAATATTTGTTTTTCACGAGCAACTACTGGCAAAAGTGTCCTGTCCATTACACCACCTATTGGCCTAACTGCAGATAGAGAGCCACCCTGCCCCAAGCTTAAAGAAAAATATGCACTATCATTTGCAAGAAGATTCACCATTGGATCTCCTGAAGCATCAAGGAGACCCTTAGAGCCAGCTGCTAAAGCAGCTCTCATTGTTCTTTGCTCATTCATAGTTAAGTTTTGCGCATTAGTAAACATTATCTGCGCATTATTTAGTGCTAGATTTGATTGCATATGTGCGCCCATAACGCCACCAACTCTTTCTGCTCTAGACATTTGTGTACTTAAATCTGTTAGCGCACTATGGAAGTGTTTCGGCTTTATATTGGCAGCTCCATGTTTTGCTGATAAAGTCTCAAAAGTTCTTAATCCAGCTTCAACAGCATCAAAGAAAACACCCTTGCTGCCCTTTCTCATCTCTTCTGCTATCATAGCTTGAGTGAGCGGCTTATTTAATCTTATTGTTTTTTCAGCAACACCTGCAGCATCAGCAAAAATTTGTGGGGTTACGTAGGTGGTCGTTCCTTGACCACCTCTGAAAACTCCAATCTTACCCAACCCTTTAGTTCCTCCCTGGACAGCATCAGCCATTTGTAGCGGCACGCTTATAAAGCCAGTACCAGCCAAACCCCTGTTCGCTTGTTGAGCGTTTCTGAAAACTCTAGCATAAATACCCTGTCCCGTAGCTTCCTGAAGACTGTATAGTCGAATCCTACTATCTGCACCCTCACCTATTGCTGCTCTCAGTCGGTTTAGCCCTGATTTTGTTGCATCATTTAAATCGTTGTAAGATATGGGGTTGTAGTTCGGACTCAACCCTTTTAAATTTATATTTGGTGGACCCGACAATACGTTTGAGTAAGTATCTAATTGTTGAAAAAGTCTACTTGCTTGCCTCTTGGTATCATCGCTTCCTGTTTCCAGAATAGTATTCATTATGTTGCTTACAAGTTTTTCTTCTTCTTCAATAGCTCCAGCTATTTCTTTATCCATCAATTCAAGCAATTGTTCTTTGACAGTACCTTTCAACGATGCTTCTGTAGCGTCTGAAGAATCTAGCAATTCGAGAGTTGCCCCTATCACTTGCTTTCTTGTTTCAGCACTTTCTTGAAGCATTCTTCTAATTTCACCACCACTAATTAAACTTTCACGAAGCTGCTCAGCTCTTTTCTGTGTTGCGCGAAGTTGAGTTTCTTGTAATCTTCTTAAGTTGTTGCCAACCTGTACGTTGGCTCCACGTATTCCAGTATTTAAATTAGACATAGATAGCGACTGGTTAGACATTATGCGATTAATACCTATACCAGCACCAACAATCATGGGTGCAATTCCTATAGCTTTACCAACCAAAGAAGTTGCTATTCCAGCATCTTTGGTTACCTTATTTTTTAGATCGTTAGGGTCATCGTAAAAAGGCATACTAGTCTCCTCTTAAAACACTAAGTATTCCACTCGTTATCTCTTCATTTCTATCATCATTCATATAAAAACTTCCATGACCTCTAGAGTAAAAACTATTATAACTGTGAGCACTTGATTGATTTGGACTTCTTACTTGAAAAGCATTTCTTCCCGCACTGTACAATTGGCCAGCAACACTGAATGGATCAGGACCTGGAACATCGTGCAAAAATTGTTCTGAGTCTTGCAGATAATTCTTTCTTGCAAGCTGTCTTCTTTGAGAATGCCAATAGCCATACTCGTGAAGATCTTTTCCAAGAGAATCAATATACCTTAACTCAACATCATCTATGTTAACATCTTCACGCCACCCAATCCAATCTTCACTTGGCATTGGATTGTTATAGTTATACTCTTGTAAGTTATGGAATTGTCTATTTAAATGCTGTTCTGAAACCGAGGCTATAGAGCCGGTATAAAGTGTTGGATCGCCTTGATCTAATCTACTCCAAATCGTTTGGTATAAGTGCGCTTGATCAGAAGGGATCATTTGTAAAATCCGTTCACGCTCACCTTCGGAAGCCATACTAAAAGCATCGAAAAACTTTTTCTCTGATTCGGGTAACGTCATATATATAGACATTGCGCTAGATTGAGGATTTACGCCGTATCTAGTTCTATTAGCTCTTGCCAAATGCATTCTTTTAGCTTTATTATCACCTCTGGCTTGTGCTTGTGTTGCTAACATCATTTGTTTTTGAAATTCTAATTTATCAAAATATTCTTGTTGCGCATCAGCCTCTACTCTCCAACCGGGTTTACCTTCGTAACCTAAGAAATTTGCAGCACTAGAGAAAGCAGGTCTAAACCAATCTCTTACTGGCTTATCCCAGAAGGCAAACTGACTACCATAAAGTCGTTTATATTCATAATCTTCTATAGGGTCTCTATCAGACATGAGCTTCTGTACTGGTCTGAATCCGCCAGGAATCATATACTCTACAGGTGCAACTGCTTTTCTAACAAACCTTTGAGCTCTTTGTTGAGCGTCCTGGGTGACGTTTGAAATAAAAGGAAGCTCTAATGCATTTGGATGAACTCTGTCATAATCTGGAGTCATTCTTTCATTGTAAAGTCTATCTGTTGCATCCATTAAGGCGTTTTCTGATTCAGTAGTTATGCCTTCCATTCTTCTTCTGTACATGGTCTGGCGCAATCTTCTGAATTCTTTAGATTGTGCGGCTACATCTGCTAAGATAGCGTACTTATAGATGTCTGGATATTCTTCCATTGACATCCCTTTCAATACTGGATTTATCGCTTCATAGCCTGCTCCAGGTAAACGTAGGTGGCCGGCTTCTATGTTTCTGTAAGGATCTCCATATTTAAATCTGTCTGGCAACCAATGAGGCATTCTGTTCGTTAGAGGGTTGTACTCTTCTATTTCAGTACGCTTTCTTGGAAGAAAGCGTCTAACTGCCTCTGTCATGAAAAATCCACCACCTAAATTCATATCCCAAAACGCTTCTCCTGGATCAGTAATAGATCCAGCGCTAGCCATAACTGGTCTTTGAGTTCCAAAATTTTCTAAACCAGTTAGAGATTTCTGGACCATATTCTTTGCCCAACCAGTCAGACCTTCAAGCTCTCTAAATTGATATTGCATTTCTCCAGCTACATAGCCGGCACTAAAAGGTGAATACGGAACTCCTGGAGTTCTTCCTCCGAGACCAATCTCTGGACCGTTAACTTCTGGTTTATGCAAAAACTCTATTGTTCCATCAGGTCCAGGTCGCATATACTCGCTTGTATGCATAAGCTTTGGCGGCTTAACTACCCTACCTATAGTAGCTGCTAATAACCTGCCTACCACTGGAACATCTTCGAATGCGGCACCCGTTATAGGGTAGGGTCGACTGTAATAGTTTGACTCTTCTAAATAGTAAGTAAAGTTCTTAAGAAAGAATTTTCTAATAGGAGATATTTCATCTTCATTCGGTCCCCATGCTGCTTTTTGTCTGGATCTTGTCATCATGGCGACGTAAGCGTGGGGCCTGTGATACTTGATGTCAGCACCTTCAAAAGGCGTACCCCCACCTTCCCACCATCTACCTCTTTTTACTTCGACTGATTTTTTACCACTGTAGATAGCAGACAGCTCTGCTGGACCTTCCATGCTGCCAAATAATGCTCCAGTAAGCAGCTGGTGCAACCCGAAGGCGCCAGCAAATATAGTACCTACCCTTCCAAGTCTATTTTTAAATCCATGTCTTTGAAAAGCTCCTGTTTCTCCAAGCAGTGCCTCCCCAGTTAAACTTGCCCCAAATAAAGCATGCGTAAATTTAGCTCTAAAGCCTGAAACGCCTTTAGCTACCCTGTTCGCAAAAGTAGCTGGTTTTTCAGCATAAGAGCGTCCAATTTCATCTAGTTTTTCTGCTAAGGCTTTGTTTACTATATTGTCGTTTTGCCAACGCTCTCCTTGTTTCTTGACGGATGCTTCAAAAGCAAAATGCAACTCTCTCAGCATATCGTCTGCGTATGGCATTCCACCTTGTTTAAGAGCCTCATTGTACAAATGGCCATACAACCTAGTTCTTTTCATTCTGGTTCTAAGGTCTGCAGGCTCACTAATCCCAAGAGTATCTTTTACAAACCCCCTGTCAAAACGAGGCTTTCCGTCCTTATCAGTTAGGAAGGTCTTGAGGGGACCTTCATCTTCAACCTTTCCACTAAACATTAAATCGAACAGAACTTCGCCTTGAGTGGTGCTTAAAGATTTTGGCAGCTGGTTGAATTGAGCGTTTATCATTGATTGCCCAAGACCGATTGATTGCCTTCCTTCTTTTGTCATCCTTCTGAAAACCATACCAGGCAGTCCGCCACGAGTAATGAAGTCTGGCATAGTGGCAATACTTAGAGCTACACCTGCAAGGGCACCTGTTTTCCAATCGCTAATTCCTGGAAGCAAACCCTCTAGGGTTTGCCTGTAGTAGTTCATTCCAGTTACAGCACCTATACCAGCCATCGCTACGTGGGCTTTTGTGGCAGTTGTGGCTACTCCTGGAATGATCCCTTCATCAAAGCCGGGCAGAACCATCTGACCAAAAAAAGAAGCAACACCAACGGCAAATGCACTTCTTGGTGAACCAGATTTCTTAACTTTATTAAAAAGGTAGGCTGCTCCAGCTGATACTCCACCAGCTACAAGCATGTCTCCAGGCAACCCGAAGTTTCTACGAGCCCAGTCTGCTTGCTGAACGCCCATGTACAATGCACCGATTTGTGCCGCTTTACCTCCATACCTAAAGAACATATCTAGGGGTTTGCCGGATTGCACTTGCATCCGGAAACCCGTTTTATCTGCAAGAGTTTTAGAAAGATTATCTAGGAATGGTATTTCTTCTATGAGCCTGTTAAATCGCTCCATTCCAAAAGCAGCAGGTACGCCAGCATAAGCGACTGCAAGCCTTTTAGCACTCATCGTGCTAGTTGCTTCTAATGGGATCGGGGCAAATCCGGCTCTATGTTTAAACTCTCCACCTTGCTTATCAAATACTGCAAAAACTCCATCAGCTTTTGTTCTTGCAGCAACACCCCACTGTTCAGTCAATCCAAGCGATTGCATTACAGAATAAAAAGCGGTATTGACACTCTTGTGTTTTGACAGTCTTGCTTGTGCTGTTGAGTCTTTTATTATTTGGGCTTCGTATGGAGCTGTTTCAAAAAGCGCTACCTTGTTGGATAAGGTTTTCCACTCACCACCAGGGGCGGCATCTCCAAGCTTAGGTTCTACTCTTCTTCCTAGTAGTTTTCCAGTACTCTTGCCAGCTACGTCTTGTTCGTACCTGAGCTCAATGCCCGCTCCATCTAGGCCAACCCCTAGAGATTCATAGGCTTCTTTACTAAGAATAGTCTTTAAATATTCTTTTGTTTGCTTACTTGAAGTAAGCTCTGCACCATATTCGTAGAAGCGAACATCCCTGCTTGCATCTAAAACAGAAGTACCTACATCGAGATTCTTTGCAGCCCCTGAAACAAATGGGGAAAGAAATTCTGAAACACGGAAAGTGTTTAATAAAGAGAAAGGAGTTCTTTCAGTAAATGCTCTTACGTGCGACTGTACAATATCAATTGCAAGTTTACCGCCACCCACTTCAGTTCTAGAAGCACCAAGTAAGCCCGCACCAAGCAAACCTGCACCTATGGCCAGGTTTCTAAAATCATTACCTGGTGGGCTCCAAGGAGTGTACTGTTCTGCACTCCAGATTGGCGACTGACTGCCGTAAGGTTGATATGCCACTACTACTTCCCTCTACGTTGACTTAGCTTCCTTAATTGTTCTTTTGACAGTTTTTCGCTTTGCGCTTCTTCTATGTTGTGTGGTCCCATTGCTTTTCTGATTGCACGATTTTCTGCTCTAAAATCAATTCCAGATTGATCTTTCCTGCTGTTTGCTTGTGCTACTTCTTCTGCTGTTTTTATCTGCTTAAGATCAAGCTTTTCATACTCTGGATTTTGCTTACATAAAACATTTTCTGCAATAGTAAAATTTCTCAAGAACTTAGGTCTAGGCCAACTTTCCATTTCTTCAATTTTGTATGGAAATACAGTCATAATAACAGACCTCATGTACTCAAATACAGTATCTGGTGGATGCTGCATTCTAATAGACATGATATCTTCCCTAAGTGTATCTTGGTCACAATCTCCAGACAGATACAAAATAAGCTGGCCCACCGAAATGGTGAGACCAGCTGGTATATTTTCAGATATTAAGTACGCAGTACCTAAGTAGCAACGTTCAAATATTACATCGAATAGTTGCCAATCAGTTAGAACCCCAGACGCACGAAGGCCCCGAAAGACCTTGTACTCTTGGATTGATAACAACCTATAAGACAGCTTAATATCTTCATCAGGAAACCAAGTCTGATATAAGTTGCCATTAGATTCTATAATGGCATCTATATCCATTTAACTCTCTTACTAAAGCTGTGTTGTCAACATCATCGCTTGTTGAGGTGACAAGAAATACGAATTTAAAAGAATTACTTGATACAAACTATCTATTACTCCAGCTTTAGAGTTGTAGAAGAACTCTACTGGTAGTGGCTTTGGCCAGAGGGTACAGTATGTAACGACTTTCTCTTTTAAAGAATCTTCAACGTCCATAGATCCCTGCTCTTGAGCTTTTGCCATAAGTTCTTGGATCTTTTTCCATTGACCTCGTTTTAAGTGAGTAAATATATATACATCACCTTCGCCAAAAGCCATTACATGAACTGCGTTCTGTCCAAGTTGATGTTTCCACTTCTGAATAGTTTGAGCATTGGGCGCACCTGGTGTGTTTGCTAGAAGCTCCATGATTTGATCTTTCATCATGTCTCCGTTTTCGCCAATAAGCTCATCTTGATCTCGATTGTCCAGCTCCTGAGAAGCTGCATCTAACTCTTGGTCCAAATCAAATGTTGGCTCTCTTTCGGGAGGTATTGGTTGAGTCATCTTTGTATTCTTCCTTTTCCTAGTCTTTTTTTTTGCACGTCCAGAAGCTTTTGGAGCTTCTGCTTTTGGGAGCTTCATTTCTTCGCTTTCTACCGAGTATCCACTTTCTACAATTTCATCATTTAGGTTTTCCAAATTAGACAATACGTCTTCTGCACTAACAGATATACTGTCAAGTGCTTGGATTTGCTCCGCATTCAAGTCGCCTCCAATGGCGACCGTACTTTTACCAACTTTTTTTGCAGAAACTGGCATTTATTCTCCTTATATCCACGCCCATATTACGGCGTAATTCTTATCTTCAATAATATCTTTAACTTTGAATGCTGTCAACTTCTTGTTACCCCTGATCTGTTTGCCAGATACATAAGGTAAAGGCTCTGCCTCTAAGTCTTCTTCAAGCAAAATAAAATTGTTTGTATTCGGATAGTAAAAGTTTCGATGACCAATTTCGCTTGTAAATATTTTGGTACCTTTGGGAAGAATATATTCTTTCGATTTCATTTACCACCTTTTAGAGATCATGTGAAGAAGAAGCTCTAGCAAAAAATGTATGCTCTTCTAATATAACATTTTCGTCAATCTGTATTGCAGAACTTTTACTTACGAAGAAACAACTATATAACATTATTGAGAATTCGTTAGCAAATTGTATTTCAATATTAGTTGGACCTAAAAGACTTGGATCTGTCATTCTCGGACTTCTTCTTGATGGACGCGGTCTTACTAGTTCGTCTCCTTGACCCCAGTACTGTGATTCCAGAGCAGTTGTAACTCCTGCAAAAGTACCACCCGATACGCCACCCACCGCAGGCGATGCGTAGCCGGTTCTTGACAAGCCCTCACCATCAATACCAACTGTATTGCGCCAGACATCACCAACGTTAAAAGCTGCCATTGCGGCATTGTCGTTTTGATCCAGTTTTGGAACAAATGGAGATGGTGGTGTCGGACTGCTGCTTGCTCTTCTTCCTCTTGTTATTGATTCGAATAGATAGTCTGGGTCAACCAAGTTGATAACAATACTTCCTTGTATAATTTTTTGACCAGGTGCTACAGCGTCAAACAATCTTGAACAGTAGCCATATACTGGCTGCATAGAATCCATCTCTGTATAAGAAATGCCAGCCGCCTCCATTAGCGGTTGATCGTCTGCAAGGAGAAAGATGTTTGCTCCACAAAAATATTCATAATCGTAAAAGTTATCAGCCATTGCAAACCCTATTACATCTCAACATCATAACCGCCTTCGTCAATTTCTATTCTTCTGTTTGATTTTCTCATGTCTCGTCGGGCTCGCCTTTGTTCTCTTAATTCACCCCTGTGCTGTTTTGCCCTATCCTTGTATTCTTGAAGCATTAATTCTCTTTCACTCTTAGTTGCTTCTTTTGCTTGCCCTCTTAGTTCTGCATAGATATCATCTGGAAGGTCTTTTGGTGGAAAAGACATAACACTGCTTTCATGTATGCAGCTCAATTGTTTAACATCAAGTGCTTGAAACTGTATTACTACTTCAGTAACCATATCATTGACTGAAGTTGTTATTCCTTCACTAATTATTTCTATTCCCTCTATCATGAGGGTAGCAACTTTTGGAACAGTAAACTTAACACTGTTTACTGCAGAATACGGATTTCTTTTATCACGTTTTTTTGCTGCTCTATTATCGTTACGGGCTTTTTTCGCACCTTTTATTCTGCCGTCAGCAGCGTCAAAATCATCATCTCCATATATGCGCCCGAGGGTGGGATCGGGTTTATCGCTGAGGTATTCTCGGATATCTCTAGCTGTGCGAAAATCCTTGCCACCCAAAGGATTGTCGCCATCTACATCTGCAGTCCACTCATCAAAATCAATTGCTTCGAATTTAGCTTTTTGAACTGGTAGGGTTTCCGACCTGTAGGATAACGTCAGATTGAATGGTTTTAGCAACGTAGATATTCTAGTTGCTTTGCCAACGTAATTGCCGTATTCGCTGCCAGGATTTCTATACGACCCCTGCCCTCTAGAATTTACATCCATAGACCAACTAGAATCATCAGGCCCAAAGACGCTCTGAGCTTGATAAGCCAACGCTCTTAGTGGATGATCTTCAATTACAAGTAGAACCATTGTTCCAGCAATGGTTCTTACAGATCTTGAGTAGCCTTTTGCTCCTCTGTGCCCCAGCGCTCTCGCAGGTGCTTTAGGCTCATGGATCGAAAGAGAAATAGTAGCAAGGCTTTCTAAATGTACTGGCGCTGATGCTTCAATTTTTGCCCCGAGTCGCTGTGCTTCGTCTTCCATCTCCGTAAGCTGTTGAGCAAGTTCTTTGGGGGTTCCAGGTGCCTTGTCCCTTATTCTCTTTTGCCTTTTTTCTCTTTTTGCTTTTAGCGCTTTCGCTTCTAAAGTTTCAGCTTCTGCCAACTTTGATCGCATTACACGTATATCTTCTAAAAGTTCTCTCAAGTCAGTTCGAGCTTGATCATCAACATCTGGTGCTGCGCCATAAAAAGCAAAAGCAGCACAATCTGTTCCTGAAAATGAATATCTATTTCTATCTTGAAATGATAATTTCTCGAAGTAACTCAACTTATTCTCCTTAGGAATTTACAGCGGGGGTTTCCCCCCGCTGTAAAACATTTTAATCAAATGGGAATTAAAGTGCTTGATGTGACCGAACTCGGGCTCACCGTGCTCATCGAGCTTCCATCCACTGACAGATCCCAGTGGCCCATTCTTTGCCAAGGCAGAATGGTTCTGCAAACATAGGTCATTTGGTTTTCGATAACAATGTCATCAATTGAAAAACCAGAGCCTTCGTTTAGGATTTCCACACCATAAATACGCATAGTAGCTGCTTTGCCATATTCGTTAGCTGCAACTATTGTTACATCGAATGGGGGAAGCTGATCTACATACCAAGCGCCTGTAACTGTAAAGTTGTCGCCAAGATCAGAAGCACTAAAAGGAACGTCTTCTACTGCTCCGAGATCGTCCATTGACGTAACCGAAGTAAGATCTGCTGGATCAGCGTAAATTTCATCCTTGTCTGCAAGGAAATTCATATCTCCAAACGCCTTACCAAACAGAATATGTTGATCTAGCAAAAGTGAAATTAGCGTACCAGCAATACCGCGCTTACCGCGAGAAAATGATAGAGGATCAACCCTACCCATAACATAGATAGGGGCTTTCTCTCTTTGTACAGCATAAGATATAGCCTGAAGCTGACCGATAGGTTCGCCATCTACTACAGCTCGTATATCTACGCCTGAAAAACTAGTATAAGTTCTTGATAATTCTAATGAAGTAGCCATAATATTTTATCTCCTAGGTGAGTTCAGTCTCTTCGGCTGCGAGAGACGTTTCAATTGTAATAGCTTCAATTGAGAAGGGAGGAATCATTTTCAACTTAATTGTAAGTCTACCCATGATTTTGTCTGCCCTTGTATAACTGAGGCTTGCTATAGCTCCTTGATTAAATCCAAGAGCTCTCTCAGATTTCAAGAAACCGTCTATTGCGGTTTGAAGAGACATCAGTCTAGTACTAGAGAATTCTTTACCAATGTAATTCTTGGCAATATCTCTAATTCCATCAATCTCTCTGTTAACCGATCTAATTGTAGATAATCTAGCATAATCGGAAGTTGGGTGAGCGGCGGTTCTGCAGGAAACAATAATGAATCCAACGCCTTCTTCTGCTCTTACGCCAACAAGTCTACCTCTTGCCAACTCGTTCATTTGAGGTGGCTTGATTCGAAGCGGAGAAGAAATTCGTCGAACTCTTCCGTTGATTCCAATCGGCTCTTCATTGTCTGGGGTAACAGCAAGCTTGCCAGCTAAAGTACCGCAGAAAGTACCGCGATAGTTGCTGCCACCATTGTAAGAGTTGCTAAGCACTGGGTAATCATAAGTTACCAACAGGTGCTTACCTATATCTATCGGCTTTTTGTTAGCATCAACAGCTTCATCATTGTCGTTAATTCCGTAGACATAGTTTGTACCATTTGGAAGAGATTCTCCCTTGGTTAGGATGTAGCCACCGTAAGCAAGACCGTCAGTGGTTGTTGCTCCACTGGAAGCATCCAATATTCCATCTCTGTAGCTGGTAGCACCACCAACAAATTTGTGACCAAGAAGACCATCGCCGTTATCTGCAACCGCATCAATACCTAGATCAGTTCCAAAATAAGTAAGTTCTGGAAGTTGTCCAGCCCACTCGGCAACACTTGACCTGTCGTATCCATCTGGCCCTCTAGTAGAGATGATTCCAATCATCGACTTCCATACTGTAGAGGCTCTGTAGCAAAAGCTAGCAAGCTGGTGAGCAAAGCTGCATTCTCTTACTTCCGCTGCGACTGCAGCAGCATACTTATCAGTTACTGCAGTTGGGACAGTATCGCCGGTAAGGTCGGCGTGACTAAGTACGGTAGCTGTAGCAGGGTTTGGGGTATTTAAGAACCAAGTGTAAACCTTACCTCGGTACTGATATTGCCAGAGGAAACCAAGCATATCAATGTTGGTGCCGCTAGTTTCTCCTGCCGTTGGAACACTAGAGAAGCTAGGTCCAGTTCTCATCGGGCTTCCGCCACCTGTCCAGTGAGAATAGTCATCTGTGTCAGTTACATTCCATGCGTCCATATGTGTTCCGCAAGGAATGACATAATCACCATCTCTATAATCTAGAATTCCGTAGGCATGTTCAAGTGCGGCGTAGCGCTGAACTTGAGCCATTGTTTTGTGACCATCGGTACCTGCAGTTGCGGTGCCGGTAGTAAAAGAGCCAACACCAGTCCAAAGACCATCTGCTTTAAGCTCGGCCAACGTTTTCGTTTTTGTTGAATCATCTGGATAGTTGATATCACCAGTTGTATGGGTGTGAAGCCATTTGTCAGAACCAACAGTAGTAAATTCTACTTTAACAATTCCAAGATCTATAACAAGGATTTCATCAGAATCGTAAACCCACTGTTCATCTTGCAAGTCCCAAATTAGAACTCTTGCGTCACTATCGGCGTTTGCAGTGACAACCATTGAGTAGCGTTCAAGAATTTTATCATCACGATATTCTGGTGTAACCTTTAATTTTCCACCACTTGATTCTACTATATTTAAGACACCTTTCGTTCCACCAATACGCATTACAGCAATATTGTCTGCGCCTTGCGCAAGAGCTTCATGAAGTGGCTTCATAAATTCTGCAGTTTTGCCGAACTCTTCTTCAGCAGCTGCAACGCTCCTGACATTGTAGAGTCTATAGCTTAACCCTTTTTCAGCTGTGCCAAGAATAATAATCTTTGGCTGTGTCGAAACTGTTGGTCTGGCAAAAGCGCCATCCAAATATGTTGCTCCGACTCCTGGTATACTTTCGTAAGGCATAAGACCTCCTTAAAACCTATTTAAATTTATTATTTATTTCTGAGTTTGTTTTGTTAGCACCAATATCGAACTCTATTGTTCTTAATAATGGTGTTGCTTTTAATTCAAATTCCCTAAATCTAACAAAAAAGTTGATTGGGCGATACAATAGTCTTTGACCGCTTGAAGTCATATATGTGTCGGGACCACGATTCTTCCAATAGAATCTTTCGACACCTTGAACTTCAAAGGCCCAAGCATGATTTACAAATAACTTTTCTAACCAAAGTGCCCTTGAGTTTGCAAGCTTATTTGATTTTGCCCAACAAGAAAATTCAATAACGTGATCAATTGGTCTTGATTCAACTATTACTGTTTTGTTCGGGTGGGTAGAGGTTCTTGCATCGTAAGCCCATGTGCTTTTTCTTTGTGGTCTTCCAGTTCCTTTTGTATTCATATTTGCGGGCTCTCTTTTTAACAGCCTGTAGCAAATAAGTTCATCGCCAAAATCACTAATTCTGTCAGGGGGATATTCTTCTATAAGACTGACTTTCTTGTCAGCAGTTACACCGTCCCTATCTTGAGCATCAGATATTATATTAGCCGCTATCTCAAAAAATCTTGGTAGACTCATTGGGGTAGTATTCGGCAAAAATCTTTCAGCATCAAACTCCCAGGGGTTGGTTATTTTTGTGGCAACTTCGTACTTATGAGTGATTGCGTCTCCGTCAACGACTTTCACCTGAAAAACTTCTTTTTCATCAAGAAGTGCATCAGGTATTGTTTCGGTTAAAATGGATGTATCTGACATTATTTATCCAACCTTATTGCATCATTTTCTCTACAATACACTGCGATATACTCGACTCGCCCATAATCAGAGCGGTACTTGTTGATTGTTTGGGGTTTATAGATCGCTTCTCTGTGGTATGGTACTACTATATCTCCCTCAGTATCAAGCTGCAGTTCAACTATCTTGTCCCTGTACGATATTTCAGTATCGTATCTAAAGTAAAAAACTTTTGTATCTACTCTTAATTGGCCAGGGAACAGCTGTTTGATTCTTCCAGAGAGACCCCCATCAGCACCTATGTAAACAGAATAACAAGTAGCAAATTCTTCATCCCAGTAAAAACCTTCGCCTAAACAAAATGGACACTCAAAATCTGGCTCACTTGTTAGTGTATCTTTGCATACACAGCTTTTTGGTATGAAATCTGAATCAACCCTTGCTTTTCTTAGCATAACCTTCTTTCCGTGAGGAATGGAGGTAGGTCCACCAAATACGATCTCGTCAAATTCTGCTCTTAGATCAACTTCACTACCAGATCCACCAGACGAAGAGCTAGATGATCTGATATTTGAACTTCTGTGAGAGTTTGGATACAAGTCTCTTTTAAAGCCCATCTTCTACCTCCTAATCTCTGTTGTCGCCGTCATCTGAGTATTTAGTTCCCAGTAGCGGGTATCTGCTAGCAAATCCTGTTTTGAATTTTCTTTGATCGTTTCTTCTAAGCTTCTTGTTGCCAGCAGGTACCGGGTAATAGAAGTCGGTAGGATTATGCCACCCTCTTCCAACTCTTCTTCTGTCGGGATCTTTTTTACCCTTGCTTGCAACTTCAGGTGCAAAGCCTTGTCCTGGAACAATACTTCCACCAGCGTTAACAACTCTCCACCATTCTTTTCTTTGTTCTTTTATTTCATCTATGATTGAAGTAGCACTACTATCATAAGAAATCATCAGGTCTCCCAAAGTCTTCTTCTTGCCACCAACACTTGCTGGCAACATAAGAAGTCTAAGTGCTGCATCAAAAACTACGAACTTTGTTCTTGCGTAACTATATGTTCTTCCACGAGGACCATAAGCTATACTATCAACTTCAAGCGAAGACCAATGAATCATGAGACTTATAGTGTCATCTGGAATAGTTTCCAGCCAACTGCCACACTCTAATCTTAGTAAATCTGGAGAAGCATAGTATGGCTCGTATTGTGTAGAAAATGTAAGAGTTTGATCTGTGCCTAAATCGTTGCCACTTGTTCCGGCAATCTCATCATCAAGCATAACTACTATTAAAGTATTCTTTCCTATGTCTTGCTGTTCAATAACAGGTGGGCCATTTACATTATATTGTAATATTGCGTAAACAGTATTTCCGTTAACGGTTGCCACCCACACATCTAAGTAAGCTCCATCGGCTGTTCCCGATGGTACAGTGTAGGTTGCTTCATAAAAGCCCGTAGATCCTGCAGCAGCTACAGTTGAGCTTATATCTGAAGTAGCAGTAGAGAAACTATCAGCGGCAACTTCTGCAGCTATTGTATCGGCCGATGTTCCTGCCGGATATATATAACATTTGGGTGCAGCATCTGCTGCAGTTTCCGTCCCACATGCATCTTTTAAAGTCATTCTAAGGGTTATACTGTCCCCTGGATTTACACATGATCTATTAGCCATTTCTACACCTACTACAATTCAATCTTTATTGTTTTGCCAGATACTGTTAATTTTTTACCAAGCTCAATTGGCTCTCCAGTTGATGGGGCTAGAGTCCCATCGTCAAACTTGCCAGATACTGGGTAAGCAAGTACTGTTACTCTTGCATCGGTTACCGTTGCGTCATCCAACTCTTCTGAAAATGTAAGAGTAATCGTTTTGTTGTTAAATTTTTGATGTGTTGCGCCATCATCAGGATCCATATCTACGACCGTCATTACGGTCTCATCACTTGTTATTGCAGTAGTACTTCCAATAACGGAGGTTGATGCTGTAGATGGAACGCTTGTTATTGCTCCACTTCCAGCTGTAAAGCTAAAGCTGTAAGAAGTAGCTAAAAGTGCTTTCGCCTCTACACCAATAGTCCATTTGTCATCTACAACAAAATTAGAGCCAGAGAATCTAATTTGAACTCCACTGTCTTCGTCAACACGCCTAAATCTTCTTGAAGTTATTCTTCCAGCTACTGCTTCTCCTTCACCGTCACTAGTCCACCAGTACTTGTATTGTGCAGTACCGATTGCACCACCAACTGTAACTTTTACATTTAAAGTATCTGAAGAGGTGCCCGTATAGGCACCGGCACTATGAGCAAATGCTGTTGCAGAAGTTACAGCAGAAGCGTCTGGGTCCCAAACAGTTCTGTGAGAAACACCTCTTGAAGTTCCATCCGAACTGTCACCAATTATATATACAGTGTATTTTGTATCTGGCTTTAAAAGTGACTTAGGAGTTACTACAAGTTTATGAAGATTTGTACCAACACCAGCAGAACTAGTATAGCTAGGCTGGGGGCTTATTGCTGCGCCTGCAGAAGTTACGTACTGCAAATCCATAGTTGTGGCTACAGTACCAGTAAATCCGGGCGACTTTAAAAAGTAGGGGTTGCTCCCAGTGTCATCATCAATCCATAGCGACGAATCGGGGCCAGAAGTTTGATCAAAATCTGGACCATATACAACTACGCAATCTTTAACAGATGAAAGATCTACGCTCTCACTGAAAGTAATCTGAATATTTGCACCAACCGGTATTCCAGTTGCTGTATCATTCGGATATATCGCTGATATCGTCGGTGCTGACATCTTCCTCTTCCTTACCAATCTGCTGGTCTGTAAAAGTTACTTGGGGCATTAATTTTTCATCTAAGGCTATCGTGACCATTTCGCCTTCCTCTTCTATTTTACTAACAGAGCCTGGCGTTTTGATAGCTTTTCTTGTTTTTATATCTATGATATTTGTTTCTTCTGTTTCTGTTCGAAACCAACCCATTTATAAATCCATTAATTGTTAAAAAAAGAGGAGGGTGGGAGAACCCACCCCCCTCAAGTTTAGAGGCTAATAAGCTTAGCTTAATATTACAGAAGCGGAGGCTTAGTACCAGGTGCAATCGGCAAGACCGAAGGACCAGTAACATCAGCATGGAGGTTTCCATCCCAGTAGTTTCTGCTCGCCTTGACGCCCTTGAATACGCCAACGCCTTGACCCTCGTGAGCTACAGCAAAGCCGTACCGTTCGCGAATCTTAACTTTGACAGCATCAACTGCTTCTTGTCTCCACTCAACAGTCTGAGGATCCTCATCTACCATGTAAAAACCAACGTTTCCGCCAGAAAGCAAGTAAACGTCACCGGTTTCGTTAACGGTGTCAAAAGGAACAAGTGGAGAAGCAACTACTCTGAAGTTGAATGGGAAGTACCCAGGAACATTCGGAACAGAAGTTGCGTTTTGACTGTAAGCTGATTCTCCTGAAACAGTGTTGCCGGAAGGAGTAGTGCTAGGTACAAGAGTACGTCCAGCACTTGGACCCATCGCACCCATCGCACCGTTACCCCAAGGAGCACGAGGACCAGGATCGCCTTGATACATGTTGAAGAATGAACCACCACCATGTGCCAACATCATAGTTCTCATGACAGGATCTTGCAACCATGTGTAGAACTGAAGTGGGTGACAGAGGAGGATATTAGGTGTGAAACCCTCTTGACTCATGTGGGCAAAGCCTCTCATGAGATCGTCCATTGTCATGGTACCATTTCCTTGCAATGTGGCAGTTGCACCGAGACCCATACCACTAGTTACACCATAAAGTGAGTTAGCGGGAACTCTGTTGTCGAATAAGGTTGTGCCAAGTGCCTGGAGGAAAGAAGCTGCCTTCTGTTCCTTGTGGCGTACAAGAGCTTGTCCCATAAGACGCAAGTTCATTGCCATGATATCCCAGGTAGAATAGCGCAGTGCTTCATCGGTGAAGGATGCGGCAATACCGCACTTCCCGATCCAAGCAGTGCTTACAGCACCACCGATCTGGAAGTTCACTTCTGGATACTGACCATGCTCTTGAATGTCTTGAGCATAGACTGCACCCATAGCACCTGCAAGAACCTGAGTGTTCAGGCCCTGAGACTGAACTCTATTGTAGAGGCCAGTAATGACAATGTTGGGCTCAACAGGCTCACGGATAATGATTTCCGTAGCCTTCTGGAGAAGAGGAGTGATCTCGGAAGATCTTACCAAGTCTCGGTTTTTGGGTGAAATGGTCTCCGCAAAAGTAGACCATTCTATTCTTTCGTCGCTGTCGGGTAGATGACCTCTATTGCGAATGATGTCCGCTATATAACAAGCAGCTGCATCCTCATTAGAAGGAAGATCTAAGACACGACCATCTGATAATTTGAAACTCATTTTTATCTCCTATACAAAGCTAACGTTGATGATAGCAACTTTGTTGCTTACTGTTTCATTACTAAGCGTCAACAGATCGGTGTAACCACTTGTGGCGCTACCAGGCATCTGCATACTTGCTCCAAAGCTAGTACCATCAAACGCGGTACGAACTCTTTCTAAAAGGCCAAGAGGCTCTTCTTTCACTGCGATACATCTACCAATAGTCCGTGTTGTTTCGGTCACATCGGTGGGAAGAGCATCACTTGCACGGAAGGTAGTAGAACCTCCGTCCCATGGAATGAAGTTTGAATACTCGTCAAACGTAACGTAGTCTCCAGGCTCAATAGGTCCAATTGCAGCAACTTGTTGCCAAGAGCTAGAAGCACCGCTTACTCCATCATAGTAGTAGTAGCTGACATCAGTTGCACTCATTGATGCAATAGAAGCACCAGCACTACCGCCAGACCAGCCAGAATACACAAGCACCATGTTGGCGTTGTGATCAAAGAAGAAATCACCACTTTGAGTAAGGTCAGCAACGCTATCTTTTCTAGCAGAAAGAACACTGTTTCCATCAACAAACTTTGTTCTTGAAGTATGAGCAGCAAGTCTACCGCCTTCACCATCGCCTTGTAGAGCAAAGCCTACAATTGCAGAACCAGCAGCAACATAAAAAGTCGGCTTGCTAGAATCGTCATAACGCTCTAAAGCGTTAAGCTGAGTAGAGGTGAGCCAAAGGATTGTTCCAGACGCAGCTACTGGGAAAGCAGTACCGTGTGCTGCTGAAGCAGTGTAAGCGGTAGCGCCAGACAAATCCTTGCTAGTGCGTTGTGAAATACCACCAACGGGCATTTGCATTTGAGCTTGAGTGAAAAATTGCACAAGATGCTGTTTCTGGTAGTTAACAAAGTTAAGTCCACCTTCTGCATCGTATGCATCTCCAGCCCAGTGATACACGTCGTAACCAGCAACACCTACAGGGTCAGAAATGTATGCACCTACTACAGCTCTAACATCTGCAACCGTTGTACGAACATAATCACCAGTGTCAGAGAGTGATCTAGCGGTACCCGCAGTAATAAGTCCACGCTCAATGATGCCATCTGAAACTGCTTGCAAACTTCTAGTACCAGCAGCAGTTACTGCCTCACCAGTTACAATATCAATAGTTTTAGCAGTTACATCGTTTGCAGTGTAAGTGATCAGTGTATCAGTAAGACCCAAACCCTCTGCTTTTAATTTATAACCTGAAGGAACAATTTCCCCCTGTGAAGTCAAACTAACTACCTTCCCAGATGAGATTACAAAGTAATCCTGGGAGGCAGTCCCTTGCCAAGCAACAGGTAACCAGTTGGCGGGCTTAAATTCCCCTGCAGGAACAGCAATACCGCCACTTGGAGTTACAACTATGTTATTCGGCGTGATGTTATCGAAAACATCGTTTCTAGTCTTAAAAGTTCCAGAAAATCTTTTAACAGCCATTTTATTCTCCTAATTGGATGTAATTTTTGGGATGAAAACCACGCCGTAAATAGCGTCTCTTTGATCTGAGATAATTCTCAGCAAAATTTAGTCCATCTTTCTCTAACAATTGCATATACTCTTTACATACCTTCTTTTCGAAGGTACCAAGCTTTTTAGACCCAGAGTTTTCTCTGGGTGAATTAGTATTATCGGTACTAGCTATTGAGGGGTTCTCAACTACTACTGAAGCGGATTGCTCTACTTCAGCTGTATCACCAGTACTGTCTGACACGGTCACCTCAGATTCAGTATCTGAGACTTCTTTTTCCAAAGAAAGTTCTTTATCTACATTTGCGTTAAGGCTGGAGAGAGCATCTTCGAGTTGCTTCTCAAGCTTCTCAATTCTACTTAATGCATTAGCATAGTCTAATTTCAATTCTTGATCTGCGTTACCTTCGGATGTATCCCAACCCATAATAAGCGACTCTTTTTCAAGAGCTTCTTTAGTTAACTCTGGTCCCCAGTTCATATCTGTAGTACAGGATGGTAGGTCCCAGCCGTTCTTGTCTGACTTTCTACAAACACAAGCTTTTATCTTCTTGTAGAGATCAGATGAAGCATGCTGCTTAGCTCTAGAGAGTGCAGCAACTGCATGCGACTTGTCGGGTACAGGATAGCTTCTTTCAGGTCCGCAAAAGGTTGATTCTTTCAATCTGTTGCGTTGCTCGGTAGTTAGTGGCTTATCAAAATTTACCACTTCTTCGAGTACCCGTTCCGCTTCGGTCCCTTCTTCCGTTTTGTCGTTTTCGATTTGGTCGATGTTGTGCGTTTCTTCTTTTTCTTCTTTTTCGTCGCTGGCATCGACCTTGTTTTCCACTGTGCCATTTGAAACCTCATTTAGATTTAGTTCTTTTCTTACTACTTCGAGAACAAGATCCGCTAAAGCCTTGATTGAGTCTGCATCAAAACCACCAATAGGTGCTTCAGCATCCTCCGAGACTTTCTCGGCTTCTACCTCGTCGGAAGCAATAACTTCCTCAGAAGCATCAACAGAAGCAATAGCTTCTGTTTCTTCTACTTTATTCTCTTCAGAAGAAAGAACTTCAGAATCTTCAACTGAGACTTCATCTTGCGCAGTATTATCAAGTTGTTCTGACATATTCTTCTCCGAAATATTATATTTAGAATCAGTTAAATAAACTGTATGCTTATCTACCTTGATAGATGTAACATCTTCAATACGTACTGAATCTGCTAATTCCATAGACAGCACTTGGGAAAGATCATCTGCAGGCATATTTACCACTGAACCTTCCAAAACTTCAAACTTTCCAGTGACAAACACACAGATATCATCGTCATATATCTTGCCGTGACGATGTTCACAAATTTCACCCTGTGCCCAGTCTTCTTGGCAAACGCTACAAACGTGTCTGTCTGTTGTACTTCCTGCAGAAAAAGTTATGTATCTTCCGTCCAAGAACTTTTCAATTGAATCTTGATCCGAAATTTTTGCAGTAACTCTCATTCTGCCAAGACCTGGCCACTTCTTTCTTGTAAGAAGACCATATCTTTTCATTTCATCATAAATTCTCTTTGGATCGTCAGCATCGAATGCTGCCTGTACTTCCATGTAATCGTTTACATCGTCGAAGAACCCAAGAGCTTCTGAAGAAGTGTCATCCCATTCGCCACCAACAAATCTGCCAATGGGATCATCATGATCATCATGGTTCTTAATGATTGGTTTCGGGTAGGGTGAGAGTAAGGAATCAATTCCTCTTTGTTGGCCAGCTACAGTATAAATTCTATTATTTATTCTTCTTCCAGAATGACTAAGGTCGTAAGTTACATACAGACCTCTTTTTTCTTCATTTCTGTTTAACAAAGAATCGACAATCCCGATCTTCTCTCTTTTTGATAAATCGGAGAAAGAAGGATCAGGATTGATCTTTATATAGTCTACTAATTTAAGTTTACTCATTTTTACCTCTCGGCAGAGAGTTGACTAATGGAGGAATGCTATCTAAATTAACATCAAACATATTTATACTACTATCCAATATTTCCATACAAGCTTCATGCCCTGTAGTTATTGCTTCTTCAAGGCCTATTAAATTCTCTAAATCTGAATTTAATCCACTTTCCTTTGCCGAAACTATAACACCATAGTTGTAAGCTTTACAACTGTACCTATGCAATAAAGAGTCAAATCTCCACTTAATATTATTAAAAACCGAAGTTTTCTTTATATCTGTTTCTTTTAGTAAGTCAAGTCTGTCTGTTAAGTGTTTATGAACTTTTAAGTATTCTGTCTTAAAGTCGTTGCTTATTCTATTTTTCAATGACAATAGCTCGTCAGTACTCAAGTTGGTATCACCAAGACCCTCAAGTAATTTCGATTCTACCAAATTTAAACTCTCGGTATAGTGTTTTTCAAGTTTTTCATCAAAATTTGGACCACTTTTTTTACCGAATTGATTTTCCGGCATTGCTTGGTTTTCAGACTCTCCGCCACCAAAGATTGAAGACTTAAGTTCTGCTAGTGGCTTCTCAAAAAGCTCGAAGTAAGTATCGTCCATTTGACCTTCCTCTATGGGAGGTTCTCCGATTCTCTTTCTTGCTTCTGTTAGCGTAATGAGTTTGTTGGAGAACAGTTGTATAGCTTGGTTCTCCAATTTCACTTTTACTTCTTTATCAACTGCACCAAACTTAATTGAAACTCGTTTCATTGGGTCGAATGGATCAAACTCGAAACCACCTTCAAGCAGAAGCTCATTAAACACTGAGTGCTCGACAAAGATTCTTATAATTTCTTGTAGCGCTTCTACATCTTGAATTGCGCTTTTAGAAAGAACGTTTGCAGTAGCTCTATTTGCTGTGTCACCTTCACCCATGTCGACGCTTGATACACCTAAGCCAGCAAAGACTCTTTTCTTAAAGTATTCAAGGTATCCATCTATTCTTAGTGCACGACCTTCAGAGCCAACAGCTTGAATCTTGTGTCTATGATCAGAAACATAGACACCGCCAGCAGGCATATAATCAATTGCATCTCTTACAACTTCAGTCTCCTTTTTTCCATCTGGACCATATCTTTCTGGAAAGTCATCAGAACCTACTGTGTAATGAAACAGCGGAAAGAGATTAGACTCGACTAACTCTTCTACATTCTCTTCTAGTCTTCTAAGGAGAGCAATGTCGTCGAGTACGGGAAGAAGCTCTGGCGTGCCCATAGCAAAGCCTGGCTTCTTGTTGTCATAAAAATGTATTACGTCGTGAGGAAAGAACTCTTTACTTTCTCCAGTTGGAGTTTCTTGAAGTATCTTTTTAATCTCACCATTATTTTTGGTTTTAAAATAAAGGGTTTCAAATGGCAGGATAAAATATCCTGCTACAGGATCAACTTCTCTACCTGTTGTAAGAAATCTTCTTTTTCCAGAAGATGCCTTGAAGTTTCTTGATTTAACCCACATGCAGTTTGAGAAACGAATTAAATCGTAAGCAGTTTCCGCAAGCATAATTGCGAACGGTTTACTAGTTGCAGATTCTATTTCTGCAATTCTTTGTTTAATATAACTTACATAGGTTTCATTAAGTCCAACAATTTCAAAACCTGAAACTAAAAATCTATTTGCTTTCTTTTTTATAGCTCTGAACAAATATCCATCAGTATCTTGAGCAACAGATATTTCTTCAAGATCGTACTCTGGCTTAAACCAGTTACCTCGATGACGCTCTGCATAAGCTAAACTTCTGTTAGCGACCTTAATTAATCCCGGTTTAGATGGAGATCTTGACTTAGCATCAAAATTCATTTCTTTATCGTAAACTACGTCTAAAGCTATTTTAAACAAATCTGATTTCATTCTATTATTCCTGCAATATTAGAAACTTGTAACATGAGCGACTCTGGCTCTAATTCTGTCTCTGTCTTCTTGTGTTAAATCTGATGAGCACTCTGGCAGAACTAGTTCCCCTTGATATAAGCCCGAGCTATCACTAATGCCAATTGTAACTTCGCCGCCTTCTCCTTCTCCTGCTCCGTTTAGCTTCAATACCCGATCTGGACAAACTATTGATATGGCATCCATTACTTTTTCTGGATTATCTCTTAGTTCGTCACAGTTTTCAAGTCCACCTTTTTTCAAAGCTATAATAATTTGTATCAATTTTATCAAATCGGTTATCAGCATAATAATACCCATCGCTTCGACATTTAATGCTAATTTTCCACCAAACAGCGCATTTAGACTTTTAACAACGAAAAGTATTTGGCTGAAAAAATCGACAATCATTTGTTTAAAATCTTGAAGAGCTAAAATAGCTCTCTTGAAGGTTTTAATATCTCCAATAGCAGGTATCTTATTTGTCCCGTCTGCTTTGGCTTGTCTTCTTTTATCAAAAAATGTTTGAAAAGTATCATTTACTCCAACGGTAAAACCTGTGGGGATGGTGCGTTCGGCAGCTTTTTCTGACGCAGTGCCTCCAGAATCTTTATCTATCTTAAGCCAACCGCCCGTTCCTTTTGAGATGCCGCTAGCCATGTTTCCAGTAACATCTCTTGCTAAAGAAAATCCGCTTTCTTTGCCAGCAATATTTGGAGCAGTAGTTGAAGTTATACCTGGGGTTGGGCGAGCAGATGCGTCTATTCCGCCAAGATCTGTCATGCCCAGTGTAGCTTGTCCTGCAAGTGCTTGTCCTGCAGCCATCATAGTATCTTGCAACTCATCTGCAGCATCAATTACTTCTTGAACACTTTGGAAAATTCCAATTGCGCAATCAATTGGTGCAATAACAATTTGCATTATCTGCTGTATTAATGCAGCAATAGCATCTACAATCCATTTTATGATTGGACCAATTATCATTGTCCAATCAAAACTGAAACTAATTGCAAGCATTACATATTTCTTTATCAGCATTGCTAATGCTAAAAGAAGCATAATTAAATCTGGTATACAAATAAAACTAAAGCCATCAAAGAAATCGCAAAGATCCAGTAGCATGTCATTTGGATTTAACATTGCTAATATTTCATCTATTATTTCTTCTATATCCCTTAAGAAATCTTCAAAACCCAGCATTAAGTTTAGTGGTTGAAGTTGCCAGCTAAACTCCATTTTCAAATCACAATCTAAACATTTGTCAAAATAATCTAACAATTCATCCGCCGTCACTACGGCTGGATTGATGCCCATAGCATCAAAAGTTGTTTGAAGTGCATTTTCAAAAGTTGCTGTAACTTCTATACTTGGGCCTACTTCTACATTGAGATTTGTTCTTCTGCTTGGGTCAAAAAGATTTATATCTACATCAGCACCACCAGCCTCAACCTCGCAAGCATCTTTTCCGCCTGCAGATGAAGGATCTCCAGTATGTGTTCCACGATGAGACATCATTGTAGGAGTCTTTTCTTTTTCAGCGTCTGCAGCCCGACGAGCAATTTCTGCTAATTGGTCGTTTGCCAATCCAAAACGATCTATAGAAACCTTTGTACTTTCAACTCCCATTTCGCATGCTGCTACACTATGGTACATGGCTGCAACGCAGCCTTCTCTCGTACCGCTGCGCTTAGCTGCCTTTTCGTACCTTTCGCAAAGTAAAGACAGGTATACGTATCTATAGTGTTCTTCGAGTTCTTCTTTGCTCATTTTATTCGTCTAGGTCCGTTACTTCATCGCTGGATTGGCAACCATTTCATTTTCCTGTTCATCTAAGTTGATTAAATCATGAATTACCATATCAGAAGTAGTGCCTTCGTCCAACATTTCTTTGTAAATACTTGCCCAAGTCATAGCATTTGATCTTTGCCTTGGGTAAATTCTATGTTCGTTATCAGGATCTACGATATCCAGTATTGCTTCTATAACTGAAACAAAATCATCTTTATGCACAAAGTCTCTACCTATTTTCATAAAGAGTCGTTGATAAGTTTTTTCAAGAGATTTAGCATCACCTTCTTCCTCATCTGGCTCTTTGTCTTCCATGGTATCTTTTAGAAAACCCATTATAAATACTCCTTTAAAGTGTTCATTACAGAATTTGGAGACGCAGCACCATCTTCTTCAAACATGCTGTCTGTATCTGCTTTTTCTAAAGCTGCTTTTTCTTCCAACATTACTCTGTACATAGGGAATGTTATTTCGTTTGCTTTAAAACCTAAAACTATTTTAGAAGCTTTTCTAAGTTTTGGCTTGTCTCTGATGTCCATAGTGAAGGTTGGAGAATCTTCGTTTCCTTCCAGCTGGGCTATGATGCTTTTTTTTGCACTTGCAATTTTTGCATTTATTCTTTCTATATTACCCCTCATGGCATCTATTCTTTCTTTTACTACTTCTGCTTCTTCTAAAGTTAGTGGTCGGTTAGCATTACTTGTATTTGTTGCCTGCCCCCTGTTGGGCCCCTCTCTAACTGTTGTCTCCTTGAATTTTACGCTTGCTTCTGCTTCTTCTCTTGCTTCTCGAGCTCTGTTATCTATATTGCGCGGCAAGTCTTCATCGGCTACGCGAAGCTCACTTTCATATATTTTTTTAAAGATTTCATCTAAAGATTTAGACATTAAGCGCCCACCTTCCTAACAAAATAAGTTACTTTGAGTTGCATGTTTTCTCTTATCTGAGCTTCTTCATTTCCCGGACAATAAATTCTAACCCATACTGGGTGATTAGTAAATGTATCTGCTGCTTCAGTAGTTCCAATATCGGGTATTTTGATTGCATCGCCAGATCGAACTAAATCCCACTCTGCTTCAGTTGGTCTTCTTTTCCCATACATGAGCTTTATACCCCAACCAGTTAAGCCAAACTCACCTGTATCTGTATAACCACCAACCATTTCTGGTAAAAGTTCTACATTTGTATAATACACGGAAGGATCTCTATTTCTTAAATAGAGAATTTGCTCGTGAGAATCTCCTAAGTGTCCGTTATGAAAAGATCTTAACGGATTTGCGTCAAAAGCTTCATAGTTTTCATTGTAAAAAATCAATCTTTGGACTGCCATCTTGTCTCCTAGAACCTGTTTCCTCGGCTTTGATTAAAGCCTCTTGAGTGAGAGCTTCTGTCTCCCCCAAACATTACACCACCTAAAGCAGCACCACCCATCATTGCGGTTCGAGTTTTTGCTGTTTGTAAAGATGTTGCTGCACCGTTCAATGCACTTGCTGCTGTAGCTTTAGCACCACCTTCTGATGCAAATTTCTTGGTCATTGTCAAACCGCCGCCTGCTGCCATATTGTTTAGTGCTGCTCTTTTTAACGCCTTTCCAGCAAATGCACCACCAACACCAGCAACAAAACCTGTTCCAAATTCTCCACCAGTAATATAGGACGCTGTACCTCCGATCATTCCGCCAGCTAATGCGCCACCGACATTCAACATGCCAGCTCCTCCATGCATCATTCTTGGGGTAAATTGACTTTGACTTTGTGCAGATTTATTGGCTAGCGTCGGTTGATGAACTGGTCCCATCGCAGCAGCTCCAGGAGTGGCAGGAGTATTTGCCCGAACCATAGCGCCAACTCTTCCAGCGTGTGCTTGTTGCTGTGAATGTGCTTGGCTTCTTAGTCTGCCGTGCGGATCCATCATCTGTTGCAAAGGTGTACTGTCTCTCCTCTCCATTCTTCTCAAAGCTGCATGAA
>CEPK01050662.1_pt1 | contig 47602 bp, 47 predicted proteins | sample 356231 | NCBI WGS metagenome assembly CEPK01 (sample SAMEA2620259, study PRJEB7988) | marine metagenome | biome: marine biome (ENVO:00000447); feature: deep chlorophyll maximum layer (ENVO:xxxxxxxx); material: "saline water (ENVO:00002010), including plankton (ENVO:xxxxxxxx)" | depth 80 m
ACACCATGGGGCGGTCCGCAAATAAATCTCCCGCACATAATTACTAGAATTCCGAGATTTCTAGAAATCTAGGATCTCATCTCTTCTAGTTTCTCGATATCTATTGGCGTGTCAACGTTTAGATGCAAGAACAAGTCTTCTACTTCGATCTTCTTGGGGGTGACGATATCCCGGAGAGGTGTATCCTCACTAGCCGACCTAACCCTCTGAATATCCTCTGGTTTCAGCAATAGTGGATGACCCCCCTTGCCATTCTGCATTGGACAACAAGAAACCTCTGAAGCAAGTAGCAGATCTAGAGTTGAATCAGAAAAACCAGGCCTGTCAATGGGCACCACAAGCAATCTGAAATCAACATCTGAAACATTGTCTATGGCTGAGATGCCAACTTGTAGCGAGCCAGTTCTCCCTCTGCTTGGATCTGGATTCAAGACTACCTTGCAATCTATAGCTTCCCTGCAGACTTCTTCGAAAATCTCAGATTTAGTCACAATTATTGGACTAATCCCCCTCTTTGATATCCTCTTTGACATCCAACAAATCAGAGTTTCAGAACCCATAGAAAGAAGCGCCTTTTCTTGTCCCAGCCTCTTGCTAGAGCCAGCAGCTAGAATTACGCACTCTAGCTTCGTCTCAATCACTATCTAAACCCGCCTAGATTTCCCATTACGGCCCTGCAATGAAAGGAAGTCCGCTGAGAAATCCCCCAAGGTATGCCATATACGATAGGTATGCTAGAATCATAAATGAACCAACGGACCTTGAGATTTCTTTTCCTGTGAGGAAAATTGCAACTACGAAACCAGATGTGGCAATTACTACAATGATGTCTCTATAGAACTCACTTGCAACGGGAATTCCTCCTCCGACAATACTAGCAATTCCAATGATTCCCATTATGTTCATGACATTTGATCCTAGCACATTGCCTACTGCAACTCCACCTTGACCCCTAATTCCGGCCACTACTGTGACTGCTAACTCTGGTAGAGAAGTCCCCAGTGCAACCACTGTCAACCCAATTACTGCCTCGGAGATTCCGAAGGTTTCCGCAATTCCCTTTGCTCCAGTAACAAGAAGCTCAGCTCCGAACCATATCATGACTCCGCCAGTTACGCACGCAATTATGGCAATAGGCATGTTTTTCGGAAGCCACGAATCTTCAAACTGGTATTCATCTTCGCTTGAGATTGCCATGGAGTATGTGTAGAAATAGTAGCCAGACAGCAAGGCAATCATCACTACTCCTCCAAATAATGGGACATTTCCGGCAATCACAAATCCTGTCATGAACACTGTTGCAACGATTACTGCAATTGAATCTCTAATCACTCCTTCACCAATTTGAGAGCTCGCACCCAGCAAGGCCGCGGAACCCAGTACTAACATCACATTGGCCACATTTGATCCCAAAACCCCTCCGATTGCGATATCCGGAGAGTCAGTGCTAATGGCCTCAATCGCAACTGCTAGCTCAGGTAATGAAGTCCCAACAGCTACAACTGTGAAACCTACGACCAATGGCGAAACGCTAAGATTCTGTGAAATCCTAGTAGCTCCTTGGACTAAACCCTCGCCTCCTCCCATAAGGAGAGCGAATCCCGCAAGCACGAACAGCGTATCGAGTAATGTCCCATCCATGTGACAATTGGCGAGACGAAGCACAAATTACTGTTGCCATTGTTTTACGATAATGCCTACCTTTGGCAAGACCTCTCGATATGCCTCAGAATTAACCCAATGCTGGGAATGGTGTGATCTTCAAGGGTGGGTGAAAAGGGTACAGGGGTGTCCAATGCCCCTACAACAATTGGCGGGCTCTCCAACCTCCAGAAGCATTCCTCGACAATCCTGCTAGAAACGGTATGGCCGAAACCCCCAGTCCACTGCGACTCCTGAAGAACAATCAACCTCCCAGTTCTCATCACCGATTCAATGCAGGTTTCATAATCAAAAGGAAGCAGAGTCCTTAGGTCAATTACCTCGACTTCAATGTTCTTCTTCGAGATTTCCTCAGCCGCATCCAGAGCTACATGCACCATTGCACCCCAAGTCACGATAGTCAGATTGGAACCTCCCCTCAGTACTTTAGCAGACCCAATTGAACTATTTCCCTCGCTTACTCTTCTGAAAACGGATTCAGTATCCACAACTTGGTTAATCGACTTACCCCAACCAGTCATCCCCCCCCTTAGGCCATAAAGTCCAATATGCTCTAGGAAAACTACAGGATCAGGGAGATGATGCGACTCAATAAGTAAGTCAAACGCATCTTGTGGGGTGCTAGGTGCAACAAGGACTAACCCAGGATCGTTGGTAAGCCATGACTCAATCATGTTTGCATGGTAGGGCCCGCTTCTAGTTTTTCCACCCAGTGGAATCCTAACCGTCAAAGGAACTTCTGCACCCCACCTCCATCTTAGTTGAGCTGCGTTATTTACCAGTGGATTCATCGCTAGAGCCGCAAAACCACCAAATTGTATCTCTGCCATTGGACGCATACCCCCCAATGCAGCCCCAGTAGCTGAATGAATGATTATTGCTTCAGAAAGAGGCATATCAAGCAATAATTCTTGATGACCTTTTGACCTAAGAGGAAGATTCATTCCGAACGCACCAGCTACTTCCATATCTTCACCCATGAATACTATCTCGTTACCGAATCTTTCTGCAAGCGAAGTCATTGCATTTTGAATAGCTCTGCTATATGTCCATGAATTCGCAGAATCAGAAAACTCGATTGAGCATTCCCCAGGAAGTAGGGCTGACTCTTCTTGAGTAGAGTCCCTCCCAATCCTCTCAATTTGGTGTTCATGGCTCGAAGCGTCATTTAGTGACGTAACTCCCCTGATTACTGAGTTTCCTTCTGGCCAATCCATCTCTTCCAATTCAACTCTGGAAGAATTTACGTAATCCTGCTCTTCTTTCAGAATCTCTTCAAGAAAAATCTCACTTATGCCCATCTCTATCAGAAAACTAGCATGATTGGGAACCGGATCTTTTTCAGACCAATAAGAGAGTAAATCTCTGTTAACGTAACCAGGGGGGTTTCCGCTTGCAGATCCCAGGTAAAGGTCGTCATGGTGATGGGCATGTCCGCACCCTCTCATAGTCTCAACATGAATCAATGTCGCTCCACCGCCAGCAGAGGAAAACTCCTTCGCTACAGCTGTAGAAGCATAGAATAATGCAGGATCAGAACCATCAATTGTCCAAGAAGGAATCCCCATGGAATGTCCCTTATCTCCAAAGGTTTCTGCCCCAGATTGGACAGCCGCGGAAGTGTCGAGTGCAATTTGGTTGTTCTGAATCATGAAGCAGATTGGCAATCCACGAACCCCGGCGAAATTCATAGCTTCCCAGAATTCTCCGCTGCTGCTACATCCTTCACCGACAGGCGCTAAGTGGAACCGATTGATCCCTAGTAGTTTTGCAGCAAGAGCGATACCCGTTGAAGTTGCACTTGCTATCGGAAGAGGTGCTGTTGGAGGGAGTATGCCCTTCTCCCAGTTTCCTATATGCAGGTCTCTTCCTCCGCTACCTTTGTTTCCACCGTCCATGTACGAACGAGATTTACCCATTTGTGCAGAAAGAACCTCTATGGGGGTTTGACCCATCGCCAAAGCTAGGCCAACATCCCTAATCATCGGTGCAACAATATCCGCAAGATGACTCTCCTCTTTGGGCAAATCCACTGCCCTATCCATCGCAGAAGCACATGCTACAACTCCTTCTTGCCATGTGGATCTGAAGCCCTTTCCCCCGAATACTCCACCATCTGGGGTGGGAAGTCCGTAAGTGAAGAGTTCCTTCAATTGGTCATCTACTAGTCTTGTTCTAATCATCCATCTCTGCCACTCTGTTCTCATTTCCAAAGATACTGAAGAATAATGAGCAATTCTTCTCATGCAAAGTGAAATGTCAATCAGAAATCTTGCAAACCTCCTGTTTAGGTACAGGCCCCCCTTCCTCCGAGGGATTATCTCTGATTCATCTATTCCGTTTAGGCCGGGATCTAGGAGCCTTTCCTCCAGTCTAACTTCAAGATCAGAAACAAATAGCTCTGAGAACCTGTGAAAATCTCCCCCATCCATATTTTTTGTTCTAATTTGAGAATCCAAGCACTCGGAAACCAACTCTAGATGGCCATCATGCCTTTCTGCAACAAACCGAATGACCTCCTTTCTAACGAGATCTGACTTTATCTTTACAGGGAAGTCAAGGGGATCTTCAGGTTTCCACCCCGCGCCCCAAATTTTCGATAATTCTGAGGCTAATGCTTGTTTAATGCCAGAATCCCCTTCTGTCTCCCTTTGAGAGCCATTCTCAGCATGGTTTCTCCTCGAAGCCTCATTCTCTAGATCAGTTTGAGTGTATTTTGGATCCCTCTCCCATATCTCGACAGACCTCAATCGCCCCTTCCCAGTATTTGATCGATCGATAGTGGCCCTGATCCGCTTTCCACAATTGTCGCATCTTCTATCCAAACTGTTCGAATCCCGACTCCTCGTCTTCCAAGTTTGATAATGGCTGCATTCCGAACACTTCCAAATCCCACTTCTCCCTCTTCCCATATCCTCGCCAATCGATCTAGTAATACAAATATTCGCTCTATTGAAGTAAATATTACCATATTTATGAAGAATTATGGTATTTTATTGATAAATAGCTCATAATTTTCAATTATTACCACAATAAAAAGTAGTATTGGTTTAAAGATAACCATAATTAATAAAAAATAATGAAAAAAATAGTAATAATCTAATTAATACCATAATAAAAAGTAATACTAAGAGTAATAATACCACATTAATATTTAATTATTGTAGAATCAATCACGTCCGACCATCGATGGATTCCACCAGACAGATTGAAGATTCTCCCCGAAGACCAGCCAGATTCTGAGATGAATCTAGCTACGGCAGCAGATCTCTGGCCAACCCTGCAGTAAACCACAATGTCCCTATCTCTGGGCAACTCTTCCAGTCTTTCGGGAATTTCCAAATGCATGATTCTAACATCTGTCCCCGAAATGGAAGCAATTCTCTGTTCATCCTCTCGTCTGACGTCTAGGAGAAATGGTTTCCATCCCCCCTCCTTCCTCTCAACAAAGTCTACAGCCTCCATTTCGGAGAATCCTTGAACTTCAGATTCTCCGAGGCTGGTAACTATCTCCCTATCAGGATTCTTTGAGAATGAAAGAAGCTTTGACTCCATTGAAAGTGCGTCAATAGTCAAAAGCTTGCCACTAAGATTGTCCCCAACGCCAATTATCGCTTTGATTGCTTCAGTAGCTTGAATGGTTCCAATAATTCCAGGAAGAACCCCTAGGACTCCAGCCTCCGAGCAGTTTGGAGCTAACTCTGGAGGGGGCGGGGTTGGAAACAAGTCTCTGTAGTTGGGACCGCCAGGCAGGTTGAACGTGGAAACCTGCCCCTCGAATCTGTGAATGCTTCCGAAAACCCAAGGCTTACCAACTATTTCACAGGTATCGCCAATTAGGTACCTAGACTCGAAGTTGTCAGTCCCATCAACAATTATGTCGAAATCACTCAGAATTTCGATAGAATTGGATGGAACTAATTTCTCGTTTATCGAAACTACATCTATGTCTCCATTAAGTCCACTGATCCATTTAGATGCAGACTTAACCTTTGGCTTCCCAATCGATGAATTGCTGTGAATGATCTGCCTCTGCAAGTTAGATGAACTGACCAAGTCATTGTCAATGATTCCTATTCTTCCAATACCAGCAGCTGCAAGATACATCAGTGCTGGAGACCCCAAGCCTCCAGCTCCGACAACAATTACAGATGAATCCAGCATCAATTTCTGACCATCTAATCCGACCCCGGGCAACACCAAATGCCTGGAGTACCGACTCATCTGGTCAGCGCTCAGACCTTCCGCCATATCTACCAAGAGGGGTGCCCAGTGATGTTTTCTTCGGTCATCAATTCTGATCTTCCAACCATCTTTCGGCATCTATTGCAGCCTGACATCCCATGCCTGCAGCAGTAATTGCCTGCCTATACCTTTTGTCGACTACGTCTCCAGCAGCAAAGATCCCTGGAACGCTAGTCATCGTATTCTCTTTGTGAACTAGGTATCCATCCGAATCGGTTTCTAATTGACCATCTAAGAATCCAGTAATTGGCTTGTGACCAATAGCAATGAATGCACCAGTACAATTGATTAACTCCTCAGAACCATCACGTGGGTCTTCCAACAGGGCACCTGAAAGGCCACTATCATCGGCAACCCATTCTCTCACTTGTCGAAAAGTCTTGATTTCTATCTTGGGATGGTTAAGGGCCCTCTCATACATTACCTTGGACGCCTTGAAAACCTCTCTCCTGTGAATTATCGTTACCTTGCTAGCGAACCTGGTCAGGAATGTGGCTTCTTCCATAGCCGAATCGCCCCCTCCTACTACGATGATCTCTTCGTCCCTGAAAAATGCGCCATCACATGTTGCACATGTGGAAATTCCCCTGCCTTTCTGGCCTTCTTCCCCTTTTGCCCCTAGCCAGATTGCCTCAGCACCCGTACAGATGATTAGAGACTCTGCACTGAACTCTTGCCCTTCGACCCACACCCTGAAAGGTCGTTTGGAAACATCCACTCTCTCAACATTCTTATCTTGCACTTCCAAGCCAAATCTCTCAGCTTGCTCCCTCATGTCGACCATCATTTCTGGCCCCCCAATTCCTTGGGGATATCCTGGGAAATTCTCAACATCAGAAGTGAGCATAAGTTGCCCCCCAGACATGTAACCTGCAAACATCAGTGGATTCAACAATGCCCTTGCAGTGTAAAGTCCTGCAGTGTATCCTGCTGGGCCCGAACCGATGATGATCACGCCCCTGCTCTGGCCTCCCATATGGTAGACCACGCACGAGACATCCCTTGAATCTTGACAGTATTATTTTTCGATTTGAGCTTCCAGAATCTAAATGGACAACGGTAATATACTCTCCTGTAGGTTCGTATCTCATGCCAAAATACATGTATTCTGGAAACTACAATCAGAAGGGAGTTGCGGGACTCCTGAAGGACGGAGGGAGGGCTCGCCATGCCGAAGCAAAGAGGATTGCCGAAGAAATTGGAGGTACTCTAGAAGCTTACTATTGGGCATATGGGTCAACGGATTTCTTTATGATAATGGACGTCCCGTCTGAGGCTCTGGCAATCAAGCTCTCCCTGAGAGTCGGGGCATCCGGAGTTTTCAGTGGAAACCTCACACCTCTAATCTCCGTCGAGCAAATGGAAGAAGCGATCACAGCAGAGCTTCCTGAAATGAGGCTCTCCGGAGAGTGAAGCCGCTAACCAGACATTGCTACAACTGCCCCAACAGCTGATCGAGCATGGGGCTCTAGCCTTGGTCCCACGTGTTCAGGTTCAGCACCAGGGCCAATAATCCCTAGTCCAATTGGTTTGTTGTGCTTTATTTGGAGTTCAATTATCGCCTTAGTTACTGATTGACCCATCACAAGTCCATGATCGGTCTCCCCTTTCTCAATTATCCCTAAAACTACAGCCCCTTGAATATCCCCTCTATCAAGCATCCTCTCCAGGGCTAGAGGAGCTTCCATCGATCCGGGGACCCAAGATACTTCGATGACATCCCAGTTATTGGAGGAAGCCTCGTCTTTTGCGAACTCAAGCATCCTCTCTACATGCTCTTTGTGAAAGGACCCACAAACAACTCCCAGGTTCACTCCCTACCCTCCATCCTAAGCATGGTCTCGACCACTGCTTGCGTCTTTGAGTCTATTTCCAGGTTCACCTTATCCCCCTCTACCTTACTCCCAATTGTAGTTGCTCTGATAGTCTCGGGTATGATATGCAGCGCAAACCGGTCTTCTAGTACCTTACCTATAGTTAGTGACATTCCATCCACCGCAATGTATCCTTTTTCCATTATGAATTGACGAATATCAGACGGACTCTCAACTTGCATATCCAATCCACCTCCTCGCCCTTTGATTGAGACTATCTTAGCTGTGGTCATCACGTGTCCTGACAAAATATGCCCCCCTAGTTCGTCTCCAACTTTCAAAGACCTCTCGATATTGACCAGGCTCCCCCGAACAAGATCCCCCAAGGTCGTCCTATCAGTTGTCTCTCCTATCGCCTCGAAACTTACTACATCCCCATCAATGGAAACTACGGTCATGCATACGCCATCTAGTGCGACACTAGCTCCTATCTCTAGTCCCTCGGAGTAATTTCTAAGATCAATAGAAATCCTCCGGAAACTCTCCTCTTCGGATACTCCCACTACAGCAGCAGTACCTAATACAATTCCAGTGAACATCCTAGTCCTCCTCGTATGGGCCTCCCTCGGAACTTGGCCAAAGATCTAGAATTCTAGCAATGATCTTCCTCGTTCCATCGAGGTCATCGGATAAACCCTCAACTCTGGTGACCTCTACGTCTCCGAAACCGTGTTCTTCTAACCCCTTTCGAATGGAATCGATGGAGTGCTTCTGATCATATCCTAGTGCAATTATATCCGGCTCAACAGTCTTCAGAACTTCAAAAATTGGTATTCCCGGTGGATTTCCTACAATAGCAACGTCAACCGGTTTTAACCCCTCTACCATTCTCCTCCTAAGATCTTGGCCGGTAACTGGCTCGTGCTTCTGTTTTCTCACTGTCTCGTCGTGTGCTATTACCACCACAAGCTCGTCACCTAGGGACTTCGCCTGCTCAACGTAGTGCAAGTGACCTGCATGCAGGAGATCGAAGATACCTACTGCCATCACTCTCGCCATGCATTCAGTCCCCGAACAGTCCTCGCCTAATCCTTTTCATCGAAAGCTGCTGAAATTTCATCCCCCGTTATCATGGGGATTCGATTGAGTTTTGCATAATTTATGGCATTGTCCAGTGATAAGGCCCCATCCCCATCTGGTTCTAGCATCTCTGCCCCTATCGTGCAGGGAACCACTCCTGCTAATCTGGCAATGGCAACTGCAAGCTCAGTATGCCCTTGTCTGGAAATGAGCCCCCCGGGCGACTCCCTGCATACTGGGATATGACCGGGAGTCCTAAATTCAGAACCTAATGCAGAGATCGCCTCCGATTTAGAAAGATCCGCGCTCAGAACTTCGCCAGCCAACTCGCCGAATCTCCTAGTTGTCAGAGCTCTGTCTTTATCTGTTATTCCTGTGTAGGTTTCCCTATGATTCAGTGAAAGAGTGAATGCGGATCTTGTGTCATATTGCAAGTCATTTGTAGCGAGATGTCCAAGCACAGGATTTCCCTTAACAAGATCTTCATTTGAATGCAGATCTTGCAGCCATGGGAGGTCGAATATTTCTCCTACTTCGTCTCCAATGGCTAGGAATAGCAGGCCCCCACAATCTTTCCTTAGCTTCCTAATTACTTCCGGCGTAGCCGAAGTAGCAGGCCAAAGTAGGTCAGTCTCACCTTCTCGAAAGGCAGAATCGAAAATCATTACCGGCCTACCCGATCCAAATGCTTCCACCGCTTCTCCGACGCCACTGACCATGTCCGGCGGAGGGGCCATAGATACCCGATAGTTTCGGTCTAGAAAAAATCATGTCCCGAGGTAGCTCGCGAAACTCATGACTGCAAAGATCGAAGCATCTGCGCCCCTCCGTGTTGATCTGGCTGGAGGCTGGACCGATGTCGGGCCATACCCGACCGATTTTGGCGGAGAAGTTGTGAACTTTGCAATCAATCTAAGAGTAATAGCCAAAATCATGGATGGGCATAGAGAAGATGGAATAGAATATGAGTTCCCAGCTCCCAGGGGGTCTGGCCTTGGAACTAGCTCAGCAATGAACGTCGCTTCAGCTGCACTAATGCATCCTGAAGAAGCTGGAAAACCAGAGGCTCTGGCCGAAAGGGCATTTCTAACCGAGTCACTAGAGGGGAACCTATGTGGAAGGCAGGACCAATGGGCTTCTGCATTTGGCGGCTTCAATCACTTACTTTTCATTGGCAACTCAGTAGAGATGATGCCTTTCGAACCCATGAATTCTGCAAAGAATTGGCTAAAGAGGCACCTCATAATTGCCTTCTCAGGGGAAAGCAGAAGGTCGGGGGAAATGCAGGAACTAGTCTGGGGAAGATACTCAGATGGCGATATGGGGGTTATTGAAGGACTGAATATAATTAGGGGCTCTGCAAGAGAAATGGCCAGCGGTCTTCAGAAGGATAGGCGGGATCTAGTGGTAAAATCACTAAGGAATGTGTGCAAGGGAGTAGATTTGATCGACAAATCAATCCATGAACCCTTCAGAGAGGCTCTGGATCCTCTTGTGTCAAATGGAACAGTTGCAGCATGGAAGGCTCTAGGTGCAGGAGGCGGTGGTTGCGTGGCAATCCTGTGTTCTCAGAATGGATTAGGTGAACTTAAACATACTATTGAAGCGTTCGATTGGGACATTATTGAATGGGATTACGAGGACCAAGGAGTCCAAATATCTGGTTGAACCCATAGTCCGAATGCTCAAACATGACCTTTCACTCGGAGGCGACATGGGTTCACGCCGTGCGATGTTAGCATCCCTAGCAATGCTGGTAATAGTCGCACCTCTGGGATCATCTTCGATATACCAAGAGCAAGACAGGATTGGCGGGTTAGACGCAGAAGGAAACTGGTCTCCAAGTGTGGAGTCTGAGATCCACAGGGAGTGGTGGACTGAGTGGAGTAGGGACAAGGACTCTAACTCAGTAGACGATCGCTTGGAGTGGCTGATTGAACAGCCTGAGGAAACCCAGAGGGAGTGGTGGAAGCGCGCTCCAGAGGGTAGTGCGAGGATTTTCGTCGACTACGACCACCATCCTACCGATGCAGATATTTCCGCCCTTGAGTCAATGGGAGTTGAAGTTACATTCAGATTCAGATACCTGGACACAGTATCGGCCACTGCCCCTCTTGACTCAATAACAAGTGAATCGGGAATCAGATCTCTCCCAGGAGTGGTCATGCTGGAGGATCTAGGTCTAGCAGAAACAAACATGCATGAGGCAGTTCCCAACATGGGCGTAGACTCCGTTTGGCAAGATCTCGGGCTAGATGGCACGGGTTCTGTTATTGCGATTCTAGATACTGGGATTCGGGGAGACCACGAGGGCCTAAACGACATGGATGACGACCCATTCACGTGCATTGATGACCCTCCGGAGCCTGATCCGCTCGATCCAGATCCAGACCCAATACCATCCGATTGTGATCCAAAGGTTATTGCTTTCTTTGATGCCGTATTCACGGACGAGGAACAGGATCCTTCTACATCTTATGACTCGGGAACTCATGGTACCCACGTAGCCGGGATTGCTGCTGGATCGGGTGGAGGGCAAAATGACCCTAGCACCGGTATGAGGTACGTTGGAGCTGCTCCGGGGGCATTTCTGATTAACATCTTAGGTTGCTGCGACGGCGACATTGAGGACGTTATGCAAGGTGCTCAGTGGGCCATAGACAACAAAGAAAAGTACGGTATCGACATTGTAACATCCTCTCTCGGCGAGCAGCAGTTTGAGGTACATCTAGACAATGACGGAAGCTCAGCTTGGAGTCGCCAGATGGACATGGTGGTCGAGGCTGGAATCATCACAACCCTGTCTGCAGGAAACGAATTCGGCGGTGCCACCCTAGCCGGGTGCAATACAATCGACAGCCCAGGGGATGCGCAACTTCCTGTAACAGTGGCAAGCTTGGACAAGAATCTGGGCCTAGCCATATACAGCAGTAGGGGTTACACTTCAGACTTCAGGGTGAAGCCAGACGTAGCAACCATAGGTTCTGACATCATGGCCCCCGATGCCGCAACCCAGGACGGTTACACCAGCAAGTCTGGCACAAGTATGGCAACCCCGCTAATGGCAGGAATAGCAGCTCTGATGGTTCAGGCAAATCCCGATCTCACCCCAACAGAGTTCAAGGACATAATTTCGGCCCACTCGATAGAACGAGAAATTCAGCTTCTGAACGATCCCGGTTTCAACGACTGCAGCCTGCTCGAAACCCGTCCTGACAACGAGTTCGGCTTCGGTCAGGCCGATCCAACTGCTTTCGTCGAGGCAGCTGGGAGCATAGATCGCTCCCTAAACGTATCAATGGAAGTCTCGACACTCCAAGAAATTAGCAATGAGAGCTATATTTCAGGGACGTCTTCCGGAGCTGCGCCTGGTTCCGGAGTAGTTGAGGTTAAGGTTGGAGGCGGATCTTGGTCCGGTGCCGCGGATCTCTCCAAGGAGGGAGACTGGTCCACATGGAGGATAAAACTCGACCCACACGACAGTTCAGGAAACTCAACAATCTACGCAAGGCTGGCAGTTTCGGAGGACAGCGTCTCTCCCGTAGACGCCCGTAGGGTAATCCTAATCGACGCACAGTCATCAGGACTTTCCTCGGCATCAGACATAATTAGCATCGGTCCAGTCATCTTCTTCGTCCCCTTCATTTTGGCTATAGCACTGGTATCTTTCATAGCCAGAAGGGAAGGCTGGGATCTAAGAAAGAAACCAGAATCAGCCAAGGAGCAAACCTTGGAAGATGGAGAAGTAATAGATGCAATAGTGGAAGAACAACAGGCCCCATTATTCCAAAGAATCTATACTAGCGTAATTGAATTGAGAAGCGGAGGTGCAATCACCGAGAATAGGGCGAAGAAGGTTGTAACCTTGTGCCTACTTTACTTTGCTCAAGGTCTCCCCTCGGGATTCGCAGGAGTCACATTCGCTGCTTACTTGGTCGCTAACGGGGTTTCTGTTGCAGAGATCGCTATCCTATTCGCCACTGTTTCCCTTCCTTGGACATTTAAGTGGATTTGGGGGCCTATTGTCGACTCTGTATTCATTGAGAAATACGGCCCCAGGAGGCAATGGATTCTTTTCGCCCAGACAGGGATGGCCCTGACTCTCGGGTCACTACTCTTGGTCCCCGATCTCAACGGCCAGATTGACCTAGTAGCAAGGATTCTCTTTGTTCACAACATCTTTTCTTCTCTACAGGACGTAGCAACGGACGCTCTGGCAGTTGAGGTTCTAGAGCCCGATGAGGTAGCCAAGGTAAACGGGCTGATGTTCGCAGCAAAGAGGGTGGGCATTATCATGGGAGGTGCTGTTCTGGGAATATTAATCTCCAAGATTGGTATTTCTGGAGTCATTACCGCACAATTGGTAATGCTGCTGTTAATCATCACTCTGCCCCTAACTATGGTCGAGAAGCCAGGAGTCCAACTATTCCCATGGTCAAAGCGACAGGTGGTAGAAGAATCCTCAGAAGGAAGCGAGTCAGATCAGGAAGACGAATCGGATCTGGACGATTCTGAGACTTCTCCTTGGGAGGGCGAGGCCGACTTCCGTGTAGCTAGGTTAGTCGGCCACAGCGTCGCCGATGAACGGGTTACTCCTGCCACTTTCTTTGCCATAATTGGACTTTCGATATGGCTATTCGGTTTCGCGATAGATGTCTTCACCATAGATTGGTCCTTCGGAAAGTCACTTAGGCAAGGAGAAGGCTTCTGGCTAGGAACCAATTCCATTAGCGGAATGCTAATTCTACTTTCAATCGCGTTGTTCGGAATTTCAAAACTCTCGGAGAGCAAACAACCTTTGCTTGTCAACCCATTCTCTCCCATACCAGAGTCGAGCAGGAATACGGTAGCCAAGACCTCCTTCTATCTTACGAAGGCATTCTCAATCAGATCCTCATTCCTATTGGTAATTGCAGGCCTGTTAGGGGAGCTGTACTACTTCACTAGCCCGATATACGTTGACATTTTCATCAACGAAGCCGGATGGTCTCAGGAGAAGTACAATGGGGTAGTAGGCGGTGTAGCAATGTTGAGTGCAGTATTCGGGCAGATTGTAGGAGGTATTCTTGGGGACCGGTTCGGAATCCGCAGAGTAGCGATGGTCTCATTCATTACACTGGCATTCGCGAATGCAACCTTCGCGTTCCTACAACCATTCTGGATGAGCACATATGTTATGACGACTTTCCTTGTAGGCCAGTACTTCATTGCCGGAATCTCGTTAATATGCCTGATTTCTATGTGCATGAGGCTCACTTGGAGCAAGGTAGGCGGCACCCAGTTTACAGCATACATGTCAATATTGAACACTTCAGCTGTTTTTGCATACACTCTAACTGAGAGGATGATTTCAATCTTCGATTACACAACTGCAATTTACATTGGTGCAGCACTCACCATGGTCACCACATTCTTCCTAGCATTCATTGACGAGAATGAGACCGATAGGGTCCTCGAAGGTAGGGAGAGTGGATCCGACGAGCCCGACGACCTAGGCGAGTCACCTTGGTGGGATGAGGAGGGGGGCGGGAAGCCTGTCGCGGCTACTTGAGCTCATAGAAGGAACCCAGACGGACTTCTTGGTCTTCACTCAGACCATCTGTCCATACTGCACTCGGGCATTCAGGACTCTCGAGGCAAAGGGACAAACATTTTCTGAGGTCAACTTCGATAATTACGATGGGCTAAGGCAAGAGGTGGTTAGTGAGACAGGCCATAGGACAGTTCCAGTGGTATTCGATCTTAGGGGGGAGGAGCCTATTTTCGTTGGCGGTTCTGACCATTTGATGGAATATCTCTAGAGCCCCCATGACTCAGTTATTCCACCGGCAATCCTGACTCTCAGATATGTCGACCCACCTGTGAAGGTGGCGGTGAACGTATATTCGCCAGAGGGGTAAGGAATTGTTCCAAGCGTACCCATTTCGCTAGCACCCGGACCCCAGAATCTTTCTAATACCGAAACAGACATGTGGTCTCTAAGAGTCATAGTGATGGAAGATCCCGTTCCACTTTCTGCATCAAGGAAGTAGATCATTTCGTCCCATTCTCCATCGGTGGGATGGTCGTTTACCAGGAAAGTATCTCTCAACTCAGCATCAGTCCCTGTATCTTCCCAGATATCGCTGAAAAGATCCCCCCCTCTTACGAAGTATACATCTCCAGAATGCCCAGTACCTGAATCTGACAGCATCATTCTTAGTTGCTCTAGCCCCGTGCCATCCTTCCAAATAAATGAGGAGAAAAAGCCCCTTTCATGGTTGAATACATAGTCTAACCTCGACCCATCTGATGATGATGCCATAATAATCGCCGTCTCGCCAGATATATCTGAGACTGTAGCCTGCCATTCTATCGAGAAAAGGGTGAAGGACCACTCACGGCCATCTTGAAGAGGAAAGCTCAGAACCGGCTGGGCCACCCCATTCTCAAAAGTACCCAGCTCAGAATGAGTAATCCGGCCAAGGAAAGGGTTGTGGTTTAGAACCGCATGCCGCCGAGCTTCGGTAATGCTTGAGATTGCCAACATGTAGGCAGTCCCGTCTTCTTCGCTTGTGCTGGCCACGACCAACTTTGCGGTATCATCACTATAGTCTGGCGTGGAGAATGTGTATAGCCACCAGTCCCCTATTTCCCATTCTGGTACTTCCAAACCGTCCGAGGATTCACTGGATTTGCCATTTTCTGAATCCATGCAACCTGATAGAGAAGAAGCAAGTAAAATGACGGTTAATCCAATCACTCGGCTTTGGCCCATACCATCGCCAGTGACAGGTCCATCAAGAGGGTGACGATTACCTGTTCTCTCAGAATAATCCGCTAGAAGCCCCAACCACTGCAACGATCGACATCAGCTTGATGAGGATGTTCAAAGAGGGTCCGCTGGTATCTTTGAAAGGATCCCCAATGGTGTCGCCAATCACTGCGGCGTCATGGGAAGTATCGCCCTTCTCCGCTCCTTCGATGTGGCCTTGCTCAATTGCCTTCTTTGCGTTGTCCCATGCTCCACCGGCATTAGCCATAAACAGGGCCATGAGAACTCCAGAAACTAGCGATCCCGCAAGGAGTCCTCCCAGAGCCTCGGCACCTATTGCCATTCCAACGACGATTGGAGCGGATACTGCTAGGAAACCCGGGAGCATCATCTCTCTAAGGGCGGCCTGTGTTGAAATCTCCACACACCTCTGACTGTCCGGCTTCACACCTTCTCGACCTTCCAGAAGGCCGTCAATCTCCGCGAATTGCCTTCTAATTTCAACTACCATATCGTTAGCCGCCTTTCCAACGGAGGTCATCGTCATGGCCGCTACAACAAAGGGAAGAGAACCCCCTATGAGAAGGCCAATTACAACCTCAGGTTCGGTAAGGGCAAGGTCTTCAGCCTCTAAACCGGCAGCTGTTCCGAAAGCCGCGAATAGTGCAAGTGCTGTTAGGGCTGCACTACCTATGGCAAAACCCTTTCCAATCGCAGCGGTGGTGTTTCCAATCGAATCAAGGCCATCGGTAATTTCTCTTACTTCTGGGCCAAGCTCACTCATCTCTGCAATTCCTCCTGCATTGTCGGCTACTGGCCCATATGCGTCTACAGTCATCGTTACTCCGACTGTGGCCAGCATCCCCATTGCCGCCATTGCAATTCCATATAGGCCGTGATCCGTCGATGCGCCCGATGTTTCCATCATCGCCCAGTTCGCCGAATAAATCCCACCTGCAATTAGTAGGATTGGTAGGAATGTGGACATCATCCCCACTGATAGGCCGGCTATTGCATTCGTCGCCGGGCCAGTCTTTGACATCTCCCCAATATGGGGGATAGCCTTTACCTTGAAGAAGAAGACATCATCTATTCCGGTATAGTACTCTGTTACAAGTCCAATTAGAATCCCAACCAAAGATCCAGCAATTACCGCCATCATTGGTTCTGTTCCAGTCTCTAGCCCGAAGAAATCAATTCCGAACCATCCTCCTAGCCAGAATAGCCCAGCTCCGATGAATGTGGTATTTCTCAGAGCAGCAGCTGGATCCCCTCCCTTCAAAACCGACATGCTGAACACGCCAACAATCGAAGCAATGTAACCAACTAAGCCCAGCATAATGGGTAGGACTACGTAATCAGTACCCATGTTAGAAGCCTGCGCAATCACCATTGCAGCGATAATCGAACCCACGAATGATTCGAAGATGTCTGCCCCCATTCCTGCAACATCCCCTACGTTATCGCCGACATTGTCGGCTATGACTCCAGGGTTCCGAGGGTCGTCTTCAGGAATTCCAGCCTCAACCTTTCCAACTAGGTCAGCCCCAACGTCTGCTGCCTTGGTGTATATTCCGCCCCCCACTCTTGCGAATAGTGCTATTGAAGAGGCCCCCATCCCAAAGCCTGCGATATTCTGGACTTCTTCTCCAGTTCCAAGCCAATATGCCATTAATGAGATTCCTAGAAGACCAAGTCCACCAACTGAGAGTCCCATTACTGCACCCCCGTTGAAAGAAACCTCCAGAGCAGCTGGTTGGCCGCCATTTGATGCTGCCATGGCTGTCCTGCCATTTGCACTGGTAGCCGCCCTCATTCCGGAATATCCAGCAGCAACGCTGCATGTAGCCCCGGCTAGGAATGCTAGCGGGGTCTCGTAATCCCACTCATTTACGTACCATAGTATCCCTGCTACTACCGCAATGAAGACAGAAAGGTACCTGTACTCGGCATTCAGGAAAGCCAGCGCACCTGATTGAATCTGGCCAGTAATATCGGCTACTGTTTCGTTCTCAATCTTAATCGAATTTACTTTGTTGTATAGAAAGAATGCTACTGCTAGCCCTATTAGTCCAGCAGCGATTCCCATTGTACCTAGTTGTTCTCCGTCCATTATTCCACCATCAGTTCGCCACGGCGAATCAAGTGCTGTATATAATCCAAATCCAACTAACTTGCCGCAGTGGTAGTTTACTAGTGATTGCTTAGAACAACCGAGGCGAAGCTCTTCAGTACTCCGGCCCCATCATGTTCCCTCTTGAAGGAATCAAGCTCTTCTTTAGTAATGTGCCCCCATCCAAATGCCCGCTCCACTCTGGCCTTTGCTGCTTCGGGATGGAATTGAACACCCCATGCAGGTAAGTCAAGCCCCATTTCGTCATTCACCCTTACTGCGGTGACTACGTTGTGTTTCGCCGATCCCAGTAGGGTGCAACATTCTGGAACAGTCATGACATGGTCCTGATGGGAATAGAGGGCCACTGGAGAACCTCCATTTCCGCTTCTTCTCGATGAAAATAGGATATCGGACTCCCCAGATTGAGTCAATTCAACGTCCCAAACCCCGCTAGACATTGTTTCTGCCCTCTCAACCAATGATCCGAGAGAATGACAAAGCAACTGGTGTCCGAAACAGATTCCCAAAGTTGGAATCCCCATTTTGGCGGAGCATCTTAGCAGGGACTCTGCACCCCCCATCCATTCCTCCCAAATAGAGACATTTCTCCTGGATCCACTACAAACCACTGCACTGGGGCGGATCCTAGAGATCCAGTCCTTTGTGAGCTTGTCATTACCATGCAGTGGCATGGCAATCCTCCTGAAAGTAACCTTATTTCCTGACACCCCTAGCTCTGCTTCTTCCCAAAATGGGAATTCGTAGTCCCACCCGGGCACGTCTTTCTCTGCGAGTTTAACTACTCCTTGCTTCTGGGATTCTTCTCCTACTTCAGAAGACTGCATTTGGGGAGTTAGGAGTAGAACTTCTAGCTCCAACTCCTCCGCTAACGGGGCAATGATCTCTTGATTTCCCCCATGGCCAAATTCGGATCTTTCAACTAAGAGGTCGAGTATTATCACTCTCAAAACTCCACCCATATTCTTCCGAAGGGGCAACTCTTTGAAAGACCAACGCCCCTCGGAGGTAATGAAGCAGATGGTCGATAAGCAGCTAATTCTGGATTCTGTCGGTCCAGTTCAGGCAGTATTGGATGCCCATGACGGCGTGGTTAACGTTGTCGACACCACAGATGGGGTAATCATGATCTCGCTCGAAGGGGGGTGCACCGGATGCAGTGCAACCCCTATGACAGCCATGCAGATATACTACTCCCTGATGAAGCTAGTAGAAGTTCAGGACGTCGTTTTCGTAAATGGTGAGCTTCCAGCATATATGCGGTCATTCATTGATGACAAGCTTAACGCAGAGTAACTATTGCTCTTCCCTTCTTCTCTTCATGATTTCGTGGGGGTTAGTTTCCCCTTGGACATCTTGACCCTTGATGTTCATCACCGAAGCGAGAGCGACTATCACCGCTATTGCCGCCGATGGTCTGGCCACCTTCCTAGATCCCCAAATCTCTCCTCCCGAGTAGTGTATGGTGAACAGGAGGATTGCTGAGGTGAAACAAATTCCTGCAATCATCCTCTGGGCCATTACTTCACTCTCTGTAGTCCGGGATAGTGACCCAATTGCCATCCAAAGTAATACGGCAAGGCTGCAGAGGCCAAGAGCCAACGACTCGAGCACCTGGATGTAGTCCATGTTTGTCCCTGATAGTGATGGTTTGAGTAGCTTATGCACATCAATAATCCAATATATCCCAAGTCATTTGGTTAATTGTGAGCATCTCCCCCAGGTCTAGGTGGTCGAACAGGCACGAGCACTCTTACCAAGAAGGAAAGGCAGCCAGGGATCCCAGAAAAAACAATCATTCTAGGAGTTGGAGAATGCCCTCGGGAGACTTCTCAGCACCCACGCTAATGATCGGGCAAATTACCAGCATGGTTTTCCTAGCAATGGCCCACAAGTTAAGGCAGCATTCCCTAGGAATGACTGGTGAAAATGCACAGTGGTCAATAGATGGCTATACATTGCTGGTCACTGTTTTTTTCGGTATTTTCTCCTTCCTCCTCCTGTTCAGGGTTTCAATTTCTAGTAAGGCCCCCAAGAGGAGGAGGAGGATTGCAAGACTGTGGATTCTGGGCTCAGTTGCGATCTTCCTATTATTTCCACGTAATTAGCTATTTTTCTACCCGAGAGAACGCAACTGACTTGAGAGCAAAGGCTCTGCGATAGGCCAGGGGATTGGAGATGCGCCCACTGACTGTCATTACACTGGCAATTTCCGGAACGATGATATTTGTAAGCTCAACTTTAATGGCTACAAACACCCCATTCCCTTTCTTTGAGCCAGAAGAGGAACCGGAGATTGAGTTCCAGGTATCCGGATTTTCGGGTAACTTCACATTTACTCAAGAAGAGGTGGATCCCGTTTCTGGCTGGGCAGTTTTCACTTTCGGAGAATACTTGGATGATGATGGGAATGATCTTTGGGACCTATGCGAATCATTCGAAATGAAGATACTGAATAGCTCAGAAGAAGAAACGCAAGGGGATGAGCTACAATTCTTCTATCCCATGTGCGATCTTGACTCGGAGAGAAACGAAGTGGAGGACATGGTTTATGTGGGCCAACTCTGCTATGATCCGTACAATGAATCCTCACCCAGATGCACTGAAGGGAACTATAGCTTCGATTCAAGCCATTATTCCAGGCTTTCTAAGGAGTCCATTAAGGCAGAAGAATCCATTAGCTCTAGAATAATTGACTGGTTAATCTCCGGACTTAGCACTGGTAGGACGTTTCTTTGTGGTGGCTTTACTCTATTGGTAATTGGCCTTCTCTCTGCCGTTATTCTGAGGGACAAGGAACAGATGGAAGTTTCGATAAAAGAAGCTTCTGGGGTAGAATGGCGGGCTTACTCCCTTTCGCAGACTGAGAGGGGGGATGATGGCCTGCCCAAGGCTTTCAGTAGGCATGTGACAACACAAGACTCCTATAGGAAGCCAAGAAAGGGCAACACCAGGGGCGGGGTTCACAAGACTGGGGGACTATTCCTTGAGGGATGGACCTCAGAGGACTCAGACAAGGAATACAAGAAAAAGGTAAAAGACAAGAGGCGGAACTAGTCAAAAACTAATGGATCCAGCATCAGAAGAATTCCTATTACTACGATAATCACGACCGCTCCACGAAGAATCCTGAACATCGATTCCAGTACCATTCCGCTATATGGCTCTCTGGGCTTTCTTACGTATACTGGAGGTATGTCTTCCTTCTGCAATGCCCCCACTCCCTCATTTCCGAACTCTCTTAAAAACCGGTATCGGACTCATTTTGTGCTTGTTTTGTTCGTGCAGCTTCTGGAAAATACCCATCACTTCTCTTTCTCTTCCGCTATAGTTTTCCAATGCCGACCCTTCAGACTCACCCATTGCCCACTCAAGCTCTTTGTAAGACGCACCAATCTGTTCCTCATCTGTCCTCCCGTCGTCCCAGAGTCCATCAGTAGGGGGCGCACTCATGATTTCTGGCAGTATTCCAAGCTCACTCCCCAAGGAGTAGACCTCTGATTTGTACAAATCAGCAATCGGCGAAATGTCTACCCCTCCATCGCCATACTTTGTGAAGAAACCCACTCCGAAGTCCTCTACTTTGTTCCCCGTTCCAATCACGATTCCGTTTGTCGACCCGGCAATTGCGTACAGTGTGGCCATCCTCAGCCTCGCCCTAGTGTTCGCTCTAGCCAAGTCGGACAATCCCTCGCTGTCTAGCTCTGAACACAAAGCTTCGAAGCTTGCAGTAAGATCGACTACTCTTCCATTTACATTTTCCCAGTTTTCTTCCAACCACTGAATGTGATTGTTAGATAGATCGTATTGCGATGGGTCCTGCATTATTGGCATATTCAGAGCAATTGTCTCGATCCCAGTCATTGCTGCCAGAGTAGAAGTGACGGCAGAATCTATTCCCCCGGAAATCCCAACCACTAGGGTCAGTACACCATTCTTCTCTGCATAATCCCCAATCCAACCGGAGATTTCCTTAGAAAGCCCCTCATCGCTTACCATAAGAATCCCCTAGTGGCAAGATACTCCGTATTTCTTCAGCCTCCAGTAGTTGTAGGGCCAGGGGGTCAGGAATCCCGCAATCAGCATTATCGGAATTACCCACCAAGTCAGCTTAGCTCCTCCCGTGAGTAATACGTCTATTGCATTCATGGCTGACTCCATGGAGATCATAGAAATCAGAGACATCCCTATTGCAACCCTGAATGCTTCCCTGAATGGCATCTGCCCCAAAAGGATGAATGTCTCAAGAGCTATTGAGGTCATGATCCCGTTGAACATGGCTAGTGCCATTATCATCATAGTGCTCCAACCTGAATCGGTGAATACGAACTGAAAGGCAGCGATAGTTCCGAAATCACCTATGCTGCATCCAACTAGGCACCACTTCGTATTGTTTGCTGACTTCCTCCAAGTGTCTCGATCCCCCCAGTGGAAGTCTTCTCCTTGACCATCCACCGTATATCCAGCAGACCTAACAGCATCGACTAGATCCTCTTTGGTCAGGCCATCGTGTTTCACATCCGCACTTCCTTCCTCGTGGCTGACAATCGCAGATAAAACCCCGGAAACCGACTCCAGAGACTCCCTTACTCTACGAGAACAACCATCGCACGTCATTCCGCCGACTTCTATTCGAATCGACCCTTCCACAGTGTCAACTAATGCGTGAGGCATTTGAAGTCTTGCAATATAGGGCCATTACCCTTCTAAGCCCCCCCCTCAAGTTCAAGACGAACTCATAGTTCCGATTGGCGTATGAGCGTGCCGGTTTCGCCCGGGGAACTAGATCCCGTGGCTTTGGAGAACTCCCTAATGCGGCTTTGGGAAGATGAGGGAACCTTCTCCAAATCGATCGAAGCGAAGAGAGAAAATAACTCCCCATTCACCTTCCTTGAGGGCCCGCCAACTGCTAATGGGAAGCCGGGAATTCATCACGTCATTTCGAGATTGTTCAAAGATTTGGTATGCAGGTGGAAGGCAATGGAAGGCCACGTCGTCGAGCGAAAGGGTGGCTGGGACACTCATGGGCTACCAGTAGAGATAGAAGTCCAGAAGCAACTCGATCTGATGTCTAATGAGGCAATAGAAGAATTCGGAATGGAGGCATTCAACCAGAAGTGCAAGGAGAGCGTTTGGACATACGAGGAGGCATGGAGGGAAATGACGGAGAGGATGGGATTCTGGGTAGACATGGATGACCCATATGTGACTCTGCACGACGAGTACATCGAGTCTGCTTGGTGGTCACTAAAGCAGATGTTCGACAAGGGCCTCCTCTTCAGAGGACACAAGGTACTGCCCTATTGTCCTCAGACGGGAACAAGCTACTCCACTCACGAGGTCTCACAAGGATACAAGGAGGTCTCAGAACCAGCCGTCTTCGTTAAGTTTAGGCTGGAGGGGGACGATGCCTCAGTACTAGCATGGACGACCACTCCATGGACCCTCCCCGGGAACGTTGGACTAGCTGTAGGGCCCGAGGTAACGTACTGCCGAGTGAGAGTCACAGATCCTCCTTCGGAGTCTTGGGAAGGAAGGGGAGGTGCCGAGGTGAACGAGGAACTGATTCTTGCCAAGGATCTTATCGGAAGTGTACTTAGAAATCATGCCGAAGTAATAGAAGAGTTTCCGGGCTCCGATCTCGTGGGCAAGGCTTACTCCCCACTATTCCCAGGTGCTATCGAAAGAGGGGGGTCGGAGTCTGCTTGGACAATCGTGCCTGCCGATTTCGTGACTACAACAGACGGGACAGGGGTGGTACACACCGCGGTAATGTACGGAGAGGATGATTACAGGCTTGGCATGGAGGTGGGGTTCCCTGCCCAGCATACAGTAGGCATGGATGGCAAATTCGTCATAGGCGTCCACGAGAATCTTGACGGTCGCTATGTCAAGGATTGCGATGACGAGATCATCAACCTGCTCGCCTCCCGGGGACTACTCTACAGGGAACACGAATATACCCATGACTACCCTCATTGTTGGAGGACTGATCACCCCCTTCTCTACTATGCCATGGACAGCTGGTTCGTCAGAATGACAGCAGTAAGGGAGCAGATTATGTCTCACAATGCCAGCGTTGAGTGGGCACCGGAGTGGACTGGAACAAAGAGGATGGGGGAATGGCTCTCAAACATCAAGGATTGGGCAATCAGCCGAGAGCGTTACTGGGGGACCCCTATCCCCGTTTGGATTTGCCCCGCCTGCGGAAACGAACACTGCGTAGGAAGCATAGAGGAGATGAACTCAATGAAGACTCAGGACTCGCCACAGCCTCCTGAGCTCCACAGGCCTTACGTAGACGAAGTAAGGCTGGTGTGCCCAAAAGATGGTTGCTCCGGAGAGATGTCCAGAGAGCCATATGTCATGGATTGTTGGTTCGATTCTGGATGCGCTTCGTTCGCCCAGTGGCACTACCCGTTCGAGAACGAGGACGTGTTTTCCGGCTCTTTCCCAGTTGACTACATTTGCGAGGCTGTAGACCAAACTAGGGGCTGGTTCTACTCGCTTCTCGCTGTCGCTACCTCAGTATTCGACGAAGCCTGCTTTCGCCGATGCCTCTCTCTGGGACACATCCTAGACAAGGATGGCAAGAAGATGAGCAAGTCAAGGGGCAATGTTGTAGATCCCTGGGATCACTTCAACAAGGAGGGAGCAGACTCAATAAGATGGTACATGGCCACTCAAAGTGCACCTTGGTCACCCACAAACTTCGATCCAAATGGGGTGAGGGAGTCATACGCAAAGATGTTCCTGACCCTCTGGAATGTTTTCCGCTTTCACACAGACTATGCTGCAATGGATGGCTTTGATCCCGAGGAAGAATCTGGCTTCGTCCCCCTACAGGAAAGGAGCCCCTTGGATAGGTGGATCTTGTCCAGGGCTACAGAAATGGCGGACACATACCACTCAAACTTTGTTTCTTGGGACTTCCACAAGGCGGGTAGGGCCCTAGAGGAATTCGTTGTAAACGATCTATCCAACTGGTATGTCAGAAGGTCAAGGAGGAGACTTTGGGACGAGGCAGACAGCATTGACAAGAGGGCCTGTCAGCACACCCTTCACGATGCCCTACTCATCGTCTGCAGACTCATGTCCCCAATTTCCCCATTCATGCCAGATCACATTCATAGAAACCTCTCGGGCCATTCAGTCCATCTGGCTGACTGGCCAGTGGGCTCCGAAATCGTTGACCGAGACCTCCCTCCCAGAGACTTCTCTTTGGAGCAGGAGATGTCTCTAGTCAGGTCTCTGGCAGAAGCCGGAAGGAGAATCAGAGTAGAATCTAACAGGAGGCAACGCCTTCCATGTAGGATTGGTTGGATAGTTGGCGGCCCCGACCTCTCTCGATTCAGCGATATTCTTGCCGAGGAGCTCAATGTGGAGAAGCTGACTACAGAGGATGACCTAGATGCATTCCAAAAGGTAGTTCTGGAGCCAAATCGCAAGGTCCTCGGATCCAAGTGCCGTTCGGACCTGCCTGCAGTATTGGCTCAGCTGGACACGGCCGACCCAGAGGCACTCCTCCTCGAGATAGAGGCAGGGATCGCCGCACTAGCAGGATACGAAATAACAATGGATGACATCGAGATTAGGAGAGCCGAGAAGGAGGGTTTCTCTGCTCACACCCTTTCCTTTGAAGATGGAGACGTCTCGATTGTACTGGACATGCACACCGACGCAGAACTCCTTTCCAAGGGGTTGGCAAGAGACATTACCCGAAGGATTCAGGCAAAGAGGAAGGAGCTAGATATGCAGGTCGAATCTACCATAGATCTATCCGTCTGGGTTGAAGGAATCGAGCTCCGAGATAGCGATTGGGAGCACATTATCACTGAGACTCGTGCTGGTGAGAACTCATTGAATGAGGGAAATGCTCCTGGTGACTCTGACATTTTCGAGGTCGATGGAACCACCGTTTCATTCCAGATTCGATGACTCTCCCCTAACCTTGGAAGTATGACTCGGGAAGGAGCATTTCCACACCGAAGAGAGGGTCAGGGTCAGTCGAGTCGTGGTAAGCTATGAACGCCCCTCCATCAGGGAGAATTCCCATACTAGCGAAATCGAAACGAATGTCATTCCCAGCTCCTGACGTCGAGTCCAAGTCTCCCTGGCCCAGATAAGTTAGCATGTCAGGCTCCATGCTGTCTGAGAATCCCCTCACATGATATGCAACATCAACATCGGGACCTTCAGCGCTCTGGAATCTAACGTTCAGAATAAACAGGTCATGCACACCACTAGAGTGGAACTCCCACTCCTCGATCTCAGTTGCCCTCTCTGAAAGATTGTAAGTCCTATTCTCCCAAGTCTCGCCTCCATCCCAGGACATCATGTGTACCAGAGATGTCTGTTCCGCATTGACACAATGAAGTGCAGTGGATGAGTCGAAGGCACAGTACTGTGAGGGCAGAGAGGAACCATTCAGAGTCACTCCCGTCCACCAGCTCAGAGTCGTGTCAAGGTAGGCATCACTCCCGTCAATAAAGTAGCTAGGGAAGTAAAGGCCCCCAGACGGAACTGGAAAGGCCCTCATCTCCTTGTGCGGCTTGGTGAAGTCCCATTCTATGCCAAGACTATCTGGCCTCAGGTCTACTTCCATTACATCCAGGTTCGCATCTCTGTCGGGGAATCCAAAGTAGTCGTAATTTAGTCCGTCTGTTGAGAGCTGACCTCCTACGTTCTGGACTTGGTGCCAGAAATTGGAAATGACTAGGCTTGCCCATGGCCCATTTCCGTATATCCCCCCATTGATTGGACCTACAACCTCAACTTGCCATGAGCGATCGTAGAATGGCTCAGGGGTTCTGTTGAAGCACCAGCTCCACTCTTCGTCCTCTGCATCGTAGAAGAAAGCGTAGAACTGGTCTGCACCACTAGAGCTTGGATATGGGAACCAACCCATTGAGATGAGGTCACCATTTGTCGCCTGTACGATGCTACCTTCACCTAGTCCCTCCTGCCCAGGTACTGTAGGTTTTGGCTCCAAGCAACCGAATTGCGAGAATATCGAGGGCTGATACTCTTGCCAAGTAAGCCCCCGGTCCTCCGACCAAGTGGGATACTCGCCTCCGAAGTTTAGAATCCAACCCTCCTTCGTTGCTGCTAGATAATGTTCACAGCAGTTCCCCCCATGCTCATTTCCGAATACCGTCCACGTGGCGTTGCCCCAAGTCTGGTTCTCCAATGGACTTCCCACAATGAAATCTCTTGCGTCCTCGTGCCCGCTTGGATCTATCAACAAGTAGTCTCGGCCCCAGTCAACCGTGCTTTCCTTCGATGCGACCTCTTCGAGACAACCCGGGGAAATGACCATTGTCGCCAATACTAAGGATGCCACGAATCGCCTCGTACCGGATGAGATCACGTTAACCGGAAATGCCGGTATTATTTCCACTTTCACACATTCGATGGCCATTATATGCTCCAAGTTGTCCCTTCTGGGCCGTCCTCCAAGATTACGCCCATGCTGGCTAGCTCGTCTCGGATCTCGTCAGCCCTCGACCAATTCTGGGAATTCCTAGCCCCGCTCCTCTCCTCTAGAAGCTCCTCCACCCGGGGGGCAACCTCTCTTCTTTTACTCTCGAGGGTTTCCAATTCATCCATCACTCTCTCATTTGTAGGCAGAAGGCCTAGAACCTCTCCTGCGAATTCTGAAATCCAACCTACATGGCATCCAGACTCTTCATTCGGATCGCCAGAGTCCAGGATACTTCGGAGCCTCTTAGAAACAGCTTGGACCTCCACTAGGGCTACTCTCGTATTGAAGTCGTCATTCATCCCGGCCTCGAGCCTTTCCGCTGCTTCGACAAGATAGCGGTTCTCTCTCCACTCGCCACTTCCCCCTCTGGAAAGACCCTCGCCGAAACTGGTAATGAGCCTACTGTGATGCGCCTGTGAGTCATCAATCATAACTTGGTTGAAGTCCACCGGTTGACGGTAAGGAGCGTTAATTAGAGTGTACCTTAGAACCAGTGGGTCTACCTTCTGCAAGGCATCTTTGATTGTCCAGAAGTTGCCCAGTGACTTGCTCATTTTTTCCCCATCAATGTTTATCATTCCGTTATGAATCCAGTATTGTACCACTGGATCGTGACCAAGGCAGCATTCTGATTGGAATATCTCAGCCTCATGGTGTGGGAAGATTAGATCAGAGCCACCTCCATGAATGTCAAACTTCTCTCCGAGATGCTTTAGGGACATGGCAGAGCACTCAATGTGCCACCCTGGCCTCCCCGCACCCCAGGGGCTTTCCCACGATGGCTCACCTGGCTTAGCTAGCTTCCATAGGGCGAAGTCACGATGGTCTCTCTTTCCGGAACCAGTCTTTTCGACCCTACCCCCCGCTCCGGACCTAACCATTTCCAGAGTCTGCCCGGTTAGTTGCCCGTATTTCTCCGGAGAAGTGTCGATTTCGAAATAGACCCCGTCTTCGGCCTCGTAAGCGTGCCCTCTTTCTATCAGTTCAGTCACCATTTCAAGAATCTCAGGAATCGTCTCGGTTACCCTAGGATAAGCATCCGCCCGTATCACGTTCAATGAATCCATCGAGGCGAAGTAATCTTCGATATGTCTGTCAGCAACCTCTAGGAAGTCGACGCCCTCATCATTCGCAGCAGCTATGATTTTGTCATCCACATCGGTAAAATTTGTGATGTAGTTTACTTCGTAACCGCTCTTCCTAAGCCACCTGACAATTATGTCGAAGGAGATGGCTTGCCTAGCATGGCCAATATGGCTAGGCGAGTAGGGCGTAATCCCACAAGCGTAAATGCCAACCTTCCCTTCCTCGAGAGTCTCAAGCTCCCTCTTTGAACGCGACCTAGTGTCGTAAATTCTCAGTGTCACTGCACACTGGGCAGGCACCTATCATCATCAACCCCTCGCTGCTTCGATGAACTCTGAGAACAGAAAGTCGTGACCCATCCTCTCTGGATGCCATTGAACTCCTACACAGAATCGCTTGTCTGTCCTTTCTACTGCCTCTATTAGGCCATCATGTTCTGCAGTTGCAGAAACCGTCAAGCTACCAGGATCCGAGACGCCTTGGTGGTGAGCCGAGTTTACAACAAAAGAAGACCCCATCATTCTGGATAAGAGGGACCCCTCCACTATGTCAATCCCATGTTCGGAAGTCCCTCCGTCAAAGGCCCCATGACCTTCGTATCCCGGAGTGGTGTCCAGGTGCTGATGCATCGAGCCACCATGGGCAACACTCAGAATTTGCATTCCTCTACAAATGCCCAGAATCGGCATGTCCCTCTCGAGAGCCCCATTAATCAGGCCTATCTCTGACTCATCCTGTTCTGGAAAGAACTCCTTTGTCATCTCACTAGCTTCTTCTTTGTAAGTCGAAGGATCAATATCGGGCCCACCAGATATTAGGAGCCCGTCAATCCCATCAAGGATTTGAGTCATGTCTCCGGCTGGAGGAACGATTAGAGGAATCCCTCCAGCCTTGTCAACTTCCGAGACGTAGGCAGATGGAAGTACTGCTGCATGCTTTTCCCAGTTACCAAAGGCGGTAAAGACTACCGTTTCCCGCATGAAGCAAGTTATTCCTATGATCGGCTTCATTCTAAACTGGCCTCTTCTCGGTTTAGACGGGCTTGTCTGAATGACATGATTCCCACTACTGTGAAAGAAATCCCAATCTGGAGAAGAAGCAAGTGAGAGACTTTCGCTAGTATGGACATATCTGAGAAACCCGTCACTATCCTTGCTCCGCCCAGTGTCATGACTAGAGCTAAGATCATGGATGCGTGCATGTAGTGGTGCCTATTTGCTTCATCCCACTCGGACAAGACGCCCATCAGGAGCATGGGAAATCCGATGAATGCAGGAATCATAGCAGTGACCGATGGGGGGTCGGCGCTCTGAGCGAAGTAAGAGAAAACACCCCACGCGCAAAGTAACACTCCATTGAGTATGGCAATCCGGGGAATCGTCATTCCAAGAAATCGAAACTCATCGCCCATGTGCACCGTCTAGGCTGGTGATTTATCATAATCACTATGCAATGACTTGAATTTCACGCTCTGTTGTGAATTTCTTCGTCTCTCTTCTGGATTTGCTCCCATAGAATTTCAGCCACATCCAGCACCTCCATCTCGGAACCAATTGCGTCCAAGCCATCCTTAACCATAATTGAGCAGAAAGGGCAACCCACAGCTACGGTGTCGCATCCTGTTTCGGATAATTCCTCTGCCCGAATCACATTGACTCGTTTGTCCGCATCCTCCTCCATCCACATCTGGGCCCCACCGGCCCCGCAGCAGAATGAGTCCCTCCCATGCCTCTCTGGTTCTGCATCTACTCCGCTTATTACTTTCCTAGGCTCTTCAATCACCCCTCCAATCCGTCCTAAGTAGCATGGATCATGGAATGTTATCGATCGATCCTTTTCTGTATCTACTTCGCTTAGGTATGGCAACTTGGCCTCTTCTTGGAGTATTGACAAGATCTCTGTATGATGGTACACTTCAAGCTCCTCGCCCCCATAGTCGGCATATTCCTTCCCAAGGGTGTGGAAGCAATGCGGGCAGGATGCAATTATCCTCTTCACCCCAAGCTCTTGGAAAGTCATCATATTAGTCTCTGCTAGCATCTGGAAAAGGTACTCATTCCCAGCTCTTCTTGCAGGATCGCCAGAGCACCCCTCCTGCATTCCAAGAATGCCTACGTCGAGCCCAGCCTCCTTGAGGAGTGAGATCGTAGACCTAGCAACCTTCTGGTTCCGCTCATCGAAGCTAGCGGCGCATCCTACGAAGTAGATGTACTCGGCAGGCTCTCCCACTTTCACATCTAGGTCAGCCGCCCAATCTGCCCTTTCGTGTTCTCCGAATCCATATGGATTTGATGCCGCCTCAATGTTGCCCATAGCAGTATTGAGTATCTCGGGATATTCCATAGTCTCCATCATAGCATTCCTTCGAAGATCAGTGAGCTTGGGAACGTGTTCGATATACAGGGGACAGACATCTACACAAGCGTTGCAAGTGGTGCAAGCCCATACAGCTTCATCTGTAATTCTCTCCATCATGGTCTCTTTCGGAGTCTCACCAGAAAGGAGTAGTGGCGCGTGATCATTTGCGTAGTTTCTAACGTCATGAATTACTTGCATGGGGTTTAGCCCTTTTCCAGAAGCATAGGCGGGACAAACGTCTTGGCATCTAGCACAAGATGTGCATGACCACCCATCAATAAGCTGCCTCCATGTATATTGTGAATATGTGCTTACGCCGAATGAGTCGATATCTAATTCTTCGAGAGGAATAGCCTTGCCATCATCCCCTATAGCGAGCGGGCGCATCTTTGCACTGGGTCCAGTGTCATGAAAGAAAACGTTTGGAACTGCCATAACAAGATGCATATGCTTCGATAGCGGGATCAGGAATAGGAATACGCATATCGAGAGCATATGTAGCCAGTATGCAATTACGACAGTCCTGTCTTCTAATCCAATTTGGCTGAATTGATACCCTAAGGGCTCCCAGAACGAACTTGGATCCTCTTTTGACTCAATCATAAAAGAGGTCGTCGTGATAGTGAAAATAAGTAGCAGGATCACATTTCCCTCTAATTGCGATTTTCCCTTGAGCTTCTCAGGAGTAAAGGCAATTCTGCGAACCAAAGCTGCCGTGCAACCAATTAGTGCCATGGTGTAGCCAAGCTCCACCATTCCATTCCAAGGCCCTTTGAGCAGGCTAGGCAGAATCTTATTCGAAAAGGAATTAGCTGTAGCGAGATCGAACATATCGGTACCAAGCATTAGGAAACCCCAGAACATCAGAACGTGCATAGTTCCAGCAACTCTATCCCTCATTACTTTCTTTTGACCAAGCCACCCAACAATGAACTCCCTAATCCTAGGAATCCAGGAATCGAATCTTGAATCGGGAGAACCCACCAGGACTAGTCGAGTGGCCTTTTGCACTTGGTAAGCAAAGAATCCAATCGAAATGCCCCCCATTGCAAGAAGGATCATCCAACCATCAATGGGCCCGTAAGTTTGTAGAAGAGGGTGCTTCAATTCGATCCCCACTCAGGCTTCCCTGATGCACCTGCGATTAGCAATTAGACCTTGAAACAACCGCCACTAGGCCAACAATCATGGTCTAAAGTTACAGCCATGAGATATGGCGAGCGCCTTCGCACCGGGAAAATGTATTCTTTTCGGAGAACATGCTGTGGTTTTCGGTCACCCAGCTGTTGCTGTAGCGATTGAGCAAGGAGTCTCTGTAAGGATAGAGAGGTCAGATGATTGGACTCTCGAGGGATCTCCATTCGATCCATCAAGGCACCCACACATTACCCATATTTTGAGGAATGTTTTCGATTACTCGGGACCGCCTTTGCAGATTGATGTACAAAGCTCTCTATTTTCAGCGGCAGGAATGGGCTCTTCTGCAGCTCTTTCCAATGCTTTCGCCGCCGCCTTACATGAACATGTCTCCCCTGACGAATCGATAGACCAGATCACATTGGCTAAAATGGCTCACTCGGCCGAGGCCAATGCTCAGAAAGGAAGGGCAAGCCCCACAGACACTGCCACTAGTGCACTTGGGGGATGCGTAGTAGTCTCAGATTCCAGAGTCAAAGGAACAAAGCACATTTTCGACACGAGCCTAGAGACTCCCGAAGGGAGTAGGAGCTGGGCAGTAAATTCTGCGATAATGCCATCTGGTATTGAAGAATCATGGTTGGTTATTGGATATTCTGGGACAGGGTCACCAACCGGGAAGATGGTTGCCAATGTAGCCAGGCTAGTCTCGGAAAAACCTGAGAGAATGGAGGAAATGGACAGGATCTCAAAAATTACCATGGCCGGACTCACTGCCCTGTCTGCTGCAAATCTAGAGGCACTGGGAATGGCTATGGATGCCTGCCACGAGTCTCTCAAGAATCTCGAGGTCAGTACACCTAAGCTTGATCGTATGGTTCAGGCCGCAAGGCCTCATTCTATGGGTGCGAAGTTGACTGGAGCAGGCGGTGGCGGGTGCATGGTGGCTCTGACGAAGGATCCCAACCGTGTCTCGCAGGCCATTGAGGTTGCTGGTGGCAGGCCCCTGACAACCAGACTCGGAGCAGAAGGGGTAAGGTCGCTGTAAGCCGTTTTATCTGCTGGAGAAAGGACTCTACTTTATATTACTCTTTATAAGAGGGACAAAGGTCGACCACCTATGCTCAGCGATGAAGAAAGACTGACAGTAGTAAACGTAGTTGCCTCAACCAGAGTTGCGGAGGAGCTGGACCTCCCTGACATAGCAATCCAGTTGAACTGCGAGTACGAACCTGAGCAGTTCCCCGGGGTCGTTTACAGGGTCGTAGATCCCAAGCTTGCTATCCTAATGTTCAGGTCCGGAAGGGCGGTTTGCACTGGAGGAAAGAACGAGGACAACATTCAGACGGGGATTGAGAGAATGATCGGAGACCTTCGGAATGCAGGAATAGAGACTTGGGACCTCAAAGAGGTAGAGATCGAAGTTCAGAATATGGTCGCAACCTATTCCCTGTTCTACCCTGAGGATTACGGCGAGGTTGCTAGGATGGATGACATCAACACCAAGGTCATTGACGAAGAGGGCGGCGGAATAAGAGCAGCTACCGATGAAGAGGTGGAGAATGAGGATCCAAGGATTAGGGGGATTCTGCAGGGAGAGCCATTGGCTGCCCTTCCAAGAAAACTCAACCTCAACAACCTGACATTCCATCTTCCTTTTGACAAGGTCGAGTACGAGCCAGAGCAGTTCCCCGGACTCATCTACAGGTTGGACTACCCAAGGGTCGTCTGCTTGATATTTGGTAGTGGGAAGATGGTGATTACCGGTGCTAGGCACAAAGACGAGATTCTGGAAGCAGTGGAGCAGATCAAGGACGAGCTGGCGGATCTCCTTTAGGATAAACTAACGTTATTGGTAGGACCGCCATGCGAATGCCATGGTCCGAACTTGCACAGCCGCGCTCTTGGCCTGCATGGTGGCCATGACGCCTGTATTTTTCGCGTTCGTTTCATCCGATGAATCCCTAGATTCTCCCAGATCTGATGGAATGAATGTGCAATCTCGGACTGTGGGGTCAGCGGACGTACCTGAATGGCGTGTTAGCGACAACTGGATTTACGACGGGTACCTGGACGTTTCCGACTTCGCCGCTTCATCCGGGGTCTCCACAAATGTCCAGAATCTTGGAGGGTCACTCAGTAGGACAGTTGTAGACATGTACGTTACTGATCTAGAGGGGAATAACACACTGGTCTATGAGGTTGAATCGATTGGAAACTACCAGTCAGATGGCTCCATCGACTTGGCAGACCAAAGTGGCTGTCTCTTTGTCGACATGTCTACTACTGAGATTATTCGCGCATCAGACCTAGCCACATATACGCAGACTGTTGGCATAGACGTTTTTTTCGACCCTTGGTGTTGGGCCTTACTTAGACAAACAGTAGGCGAACTCACGGTGGTGAATACTTTCAATCCCCCACTGGAGAACTATGATTTCCCAATCTCTGTCGGGGAGTCATGGGAGATGGATTACCAACAGGAAACGGAGTTCAGCGGAGTAAGCAACTTCGGAATACCAATTCCAGATGACACCAACGAGTCTAACTCAACAAGTTGGACCGCAGTTAGCCAAGGAGGCTCTGGAGCTGCTTACTCTGGTTGCTACCAATCTCTAAACGTGTCAAACTATGACTCGAGCGGGGCGGAGAACGGGTTCAATTGGTACTGTCCCGAAGTAAAGGGCGAGGTGAAGAGCTCCATCGTTCAGGCTTTCGGATTCATAGCCGTTCACGAACTAGTTAGCTACCAACCAGTTCAGACTGGAAAACAGATAGAAATCGATGTCCAGTACCCAATCTCGCCTACTGGGATCGATTTGTCCGCTTGGATAAACGTGACCGACCAAGGACAACCAGTGCCAAATCAAGAACTACAGTTCAGATACGAGTCCGAGCAGTTTTTCCACAACATCACAACAGACTCTAACGGATCATACTTAATCACATTTGATTCTGGCGACAATCCCGACGACACCATTGGCACGGATGAGTTAGGCAGTCACGGGCTAATTGCATGGATAGAGTCTGAGAAGGCTGTTGGAGCCGAGACTCTTCTAATCGATTCAGAAGTCCACGAGATTGACCTTGGAACAAGGTCAGCCGGGGTAATCGTGAATCGCTTCAGGCCTCCTAGCGAGCCAAACGGCCAAGGACAGTCAGCCATCTTGGACCCATCGGTCGGACTTTCTGCTATTGCTGGCGACATCCTTACTTTCTCAGTTCCCGTGATTAACAGGGGCCTCATCACTTCACCCTCTTCAATCATTGAAGTTACAAGTCCCGATGGGTCCAGAGTTTACGGAAACGTCCCTCCACTGTTTAGTCTGCAGGAGTCCCGGGTAGAAATTAACTGGACAGTCCCGTCGTCCCAGCAATTTGGAAACGTATACTTGTACTTCGAAGTAGACCCCATGGGTGAGATCACTCAAGATGGAAACCGGACAAACAACCAAGGATCACTTTTCCTCTTCATAGGGGCCACTCCTAACCCTATCCTGAATGCCCCCAGTGAGACTCTCACTATTGACCAAGTCTCCTTTGATGGGAGTCCTTCATCCGATCCCGACGGAGGGGGGGTTGCGTGCGAATTCTCAGTGGAGCTGGAAGATGGCTCTTCGAGTACGGTCCCCGAAGAAGACTGCATTTTGGAATGGTCCTGGGCAGATGACGGAGAATTCCTAGTCATCCTCGCAGTTACTGATCAGGAGGGCGATACTTCAACCACAGAAGTAACTGTCTCCGTAATTAATCGTCCCCCAGAGATAGTAATTGGCTCAGTAGAGCAAGAAGTCGTGGTAACCAATCCAATTACTTTCAGCGTGATAGATGGCTATGATCTCGATTCGCAAGATGTCCAGTCTCCCTTGGACCTGTTGTGGTCGGAAGATTGTCTAGAGGGCAAGGTTGGCTTATCTTGCACAATTACCCCCATGGTGGAAGGAGTCTTCTGGGTAGAAATAACCGCGACCGACGACGATGGAGCTACAACGACCGCGCAACACTCGGTGAATGTTAGTAACATAGCTCCCAGCAATCCTGTCGTGGAGCTATATGTCGACGACTCCATACTTTTCCCAGACAGCCGCGAGGTTTACTTCGTCAACGAGGCAGAAGAAGTGACTTTCGTAGGTAGGGCGGATGACTCATCGAATGATATTGACTCACTAGTACACATTTGGAAGCCATTCGCAGAGGATATTCCAGAACTAAGTTTCTCAAGCACTGGGGAAATGAGCACCCTTTCGGGTATTTCCTACAACAACTCTGGATTGAACTTGGCCACGCTACAGGTCTTCGATGATAACGGCCTAAGCACAGAATTACTGATAGTCCCAATTCAGGTTCTGAATGTGGCCCCCGAGATTTCACCTATCACAACATCACTGGGCGAATTGGAAGAAGATGAGGAATTCAGCATCTCACCGATAGCAACAGACACCGAAAATGATCAGGAAAATCTGACTTACTGCTACGATCTAGATCCCTCTATTGATTCCGATTCCGATGGTCTGGGAAGCAACGACTGCGACGTCCCATCGAGAGTCCTTGTTCACTCTTGGCCAGACTCCTCTACGGCCCCGGCTTCAATCTTCTTCCACGTCACTGACGATGATGGGGCATCAGACTCTATAGAGATAAATTTCCAAGTGGTAAACTCCCCTCCTGATGCCTATGCATCCGTTGGCTCTCAAAATCCAATCGAGGGGGCCCCAGTCATCCTTTCAGCCAATGGGACCATCGACTCTTCGGTTGACATGGAATCTCTGGTTTTCCATTGGGACATCGACGTAACTGTGGACTCTGACGGTGATGGAGATCCAGCAAACGACGTCGACTATGTGGGAAGATGGATAGAATTCTCATACGAATCCGGAGGCCCCAAGAAGGCTAAGCTTACGGTTTTGGACGACAGCTCCAGCAATTCGGTCACGATGGACATAGATGTGGCAGAAGCTCCTGTAACGATCGCAGGATCGATTAGATCCAATACTTATGCGATAGCTGTTACCCTCATTGCACTAATGGGAATTGGATATTTGTTAATTTTTAGGCCAGCAGGTAATGGGGGTCTCGCCAGTAAAAAGGAAGATACAACAAACATCGACGAAGCCTTCGATAACCCCCAGATTCACGAAGAGTTCTCATTTCAGGACTTCAGTAGCCCCGGGAGAACTGATTTCTCTTCCGAGGCCCCTCCTTCCATGGAGGGCTTGGAGGACGTCCTTCGGGAACTGTCGGGAGAGGATGCCCAAAAAGTGGAGGAAATAGAACTGCCACCGGCCCCGGATCTGGACAAGGAAAATGCCATTCTGGACTTGGATGACATCGAAGCCCTCTTTGAGGAGTAGCTCGCGGGAAGGCCGTGGTCAATCTGTTCAGACTTCTGGGGCTCCCAAATCCCAGCAACACTCCGAAGGTTTCCAGAAGTGGCAGGGAGGGGCAGTCTGAGCCTGGTCCTAGGCCAGGAAACAGGTTCCACGATTTAGGAGAGTCCAGATGGGCGGATAGAACTGAGAGGGTGACAGATAGGCCAATTAGGAGAGTCATTTACATGCAGCCAGATGACCTCCACAGACTCCAGATGGATGGCATAGAGGGAAACCTCTCAATGGGCGACATGGCGATATTCGATCTAACCACTTTGAATCATATGCCTAGCCAGCAATCTGTTTGCTCCAGACGAGTCCAAGATCTTGGGGACAGGTCCGGACTGCCTGTATTCTCGCTGAACGAGGATGACACGATGCTAATGGTGGCCGGGGCGATGATGAGGGTCGATACCCACAAGCACAGACTAGGCTCGCCAGCGTTGGACAGGGCAATCCAGAATGATTGAACCCCCTACCCTTCCCCACTAGCCAACCAATCGTCCAGATCTCCATTCTCAACTTCGCTTACAGCATGCTTGGTGAAGTCCCTGTATGACTCCCACTTGCTAATCTCTTCTTCCAGAACCCCTCGATCTCTTTTCCTGGAGATCGACTCTTCTGCATAGATTACGCATCTTCTGAGGAATTCAGCCACAAGCTCCCTACGCTCTTCTAGTTCCATGTTATTCGACCTTCAGCGTCTCCATTAGAGCATCGACATGGCCCTTTGTTCTAACTCCATATCCAACCCAGACAAGACTCCCTTCTGAGTCAATAGCGAAGGTCGACCTCAATGTCCCCATGTACGTCTTTCCGTACATGCTCTTCTCCCTCCAAGTCCCGTAAGCCCGGTGTAGATCGGCCCCCTCGTCTACGATTAAATCAAATGGCAGCTCATGCTTATCGATGAATTTCTTGTGGGAATTGGCCCCATCAGTAGAGACTCCTAGCACTGTCCATCCGCTACCACGAAACCGAGCGAAATTGTCTCTGAAGTCACAAGCTTGGGTGGTGCAACCCGGGGTATTGTCTCGTGGATAGAAATACAGGATCACCTTTTGCCCTTTGTTCAGGATTTCAGAAAGCACCACTGCAGATCCATCTGAAATAGTAGCTTCAAACTCGGGGGCCTCGTCTCCAATTGCTAGCTCAACTTCGCTCATGCTATCGCGTGCGTAACCAGATTGATGAAGACTACCATCACTCGATGTACGACTTGAGTCTCACAGATGTAGGCATGGAAGGCGGATCGCTGAAGCCGAAGCAGGCTCCAGTCTCGAAACTCACTTTGCTTCCGAGGCTTGACCCATCGATCTCCCCCTGCGCCATTAGGATCCTTGAAACCGATCTAACGGAGTACCACTCCCTCCTCCCGTCCTTGGTCCTACCGAATGTCCTAGTTCCGAACACAATCCTTGCGAAGAAACACTCAATGCTTCGAATAAACCATAGGGGCCTCCAGAAGGGTATCGTGATCGGGACCCCCCATTCCAGATTTATCGAAACCTCACCAGCAACAACCGATATCCCTTTCCTGGACCTCTCGACCTCTATCCCGACAATTATGACCTCCTCGAAGTTATACAATCGGCTCACATAATCCGCATGCTCTCTAGATGGGGACAGTAGCACCCTCGTTCCATCAGGCTTGGCCCACATAATGTTGGTGAATTTCCCTAGGGGAGAAACTAGCCAATCCCCAATCACAAACCTATCTCCACTGGAGAAGCCAGTGGAGCTAATTCTCCCTGAGAAGATTTGCACTTATCCACCCATCTCCTGCCTGATCCTAGTCTTCGTTGAGGCCCAAGAGCAAATTCTACACTCCAGTAAGTTGTGTCTCAGTGCCGGACAGTGCTCCCTTCCGAAGAAGATAATCTGCAGGTGCCTCTTAGTCCAAGTATCCTCAGGGAAAACTGATTTCAGGTCCCTCTCTGTCTTCACCACATTACTTCCATCTGAAAGACCCCACCGACTGGCAAGTCTGTGGATGTGAGTGTCAACCGGGAATGCAGGGACGCCGAATGCCTGTGCCATAACAACCCCGGCCGTCTTGTGGCCAACTCCGGCTAGTGACTCTAGAAAGTCCCAATCTGCCCTGACTACGCCTCCATCGTCAAGAATCTGCCTTGCCATCTTTCTCAAGTTTCTAGCCTTCGTTGGAGCGAGGCCGATTTCTCTGATGATTTCGTGAATCTCTTCTACTTGAAGTGAAGCCATTTCTTCAGGATTCTTAGCTACTTGGAAAAGCTTCGGAGTAACTTCGTTCACCTTCTTGTCCGTGGTCTGTGCTGATAGCATTACGGCAACAAGAAGGGTGTAAGGGTCATTATGGTCCAGTGGTATCGGTGTTTCTGGGTAGAGTTCGTCCAGAATCTCGCCGATCAAAATTGCCTTTTCGGAGCGCCGCAAACTCAACCCTCCTCGTATCCAACTCCTTCACTTCTCAGTCCGGCAAAAAATCCGGCAGCTATGCATCCGAAGAAAGGCAAGTAGCAAAAGACCCAGTTCCTGTTACTCCAATCATCCTGAGCTCCGCTTATTCCCCATCCAATTACAGCTAGAATCATCCCAGGAATGGCAGCAAGCGACCCAAAAAGAAGAGCTCTCCCGACTCCCATGCGCCCATCAGACATGAGCAAGATTTGACTCTAACGGAGACCAAGGTCTGCTACCATGGGAACTTATACACCCAGATGATGAAATCATTGAGGATGCATTGTATTGCGAGCATCACGGCCCCAATTACCATAATTGCCGATCCATCGACCCCGTCCTGTAGGGCCCCATAAGCCAGAAGTCCTAGCATCAAATTCCCCACAGATGTAAGAAACAGAGAACCAATGACTAGTATCGGGGTCCAGGAGAAATCATTCTCCATGTGGAAAATGGTGCTCTCTAGCCAAAGAGCCGAGGGAATCAGGAACACGCCATAGGCAACTAACAGCCTACTCGCGCCGTTTCCATCCGAATCTCCCCACGGCCACCTCAGTGATTCGAACTCTGCAGAATCAAGTTGGAAGAAAACAACGTACCAGTGCATCAAAAATCCAATTGCCGCAACGAACATGAACGGCACGATGTAAGTCCTCCAAGACTCCGGCACCCCGCCCCATAGATCCATTGGCTTCTCCGCATGTGACAAGCCGTAAACGTAAGAGGCCAGAACCAGAGGCCCAAAGACGAAGGTGAAAATCAGAACCAACTGCCTAGTCACTTCCATGACTCCCGCAAGTAGTCACCAGTCATAAAATCAAAGACGAGAAACCTTCCCTCGAATTCATGGCCGAGGATTATGAGGAGCCCGATTTCGATATTATTTCAAGCCAATCTGGTTTCGAAGTAAGACTCTATGCTGACACAATTCAAGCCAGGGTCAAGACCATGGGGAAGGACTGGAGAGGATCTAGTGGTGGTTTTCGTAGGATAGCAGGATACATCTTCGGAAGAAATCACAGAAAACAGATGATTGATATGACTGCTCCAGTACACATCTGGCAAGAGGGGGATGGCACAATGATGGCATTCACAATGCCTTCAGATCTCTCGATGGAAGACCTCCCGGCCCCAAATGACGAAGGAATTGAGTTAATACACTCCAAGGGACAAACAGTTGCTGCACTCCCATTCTCCGGATTCTCTGGCCCTAGGAAGTCAGAACGCCTGAAGCGAAGACTCCAGAATTTGGTAGAAGAGGCCGGACTCGTCTCTTCGGGTCCACCTATGCTTGCAGTTTATGACGACCCAACGTCCACGCTACCCTTCATGCGCAGGAACGAGATCCTAATTCCACTAGAGGGCCCCAATCCGAAAGAAGATTAATCCAGACCCAACCAGCAAAACGTGCAGCGCTGCGGGATAGATGAGGTTTCGAGGGCCCTCGAATCGGAGGAGGTCTCATTGGTCCTATTCCTTAGAGATTCATCAGACGAGGAAGCTCTGAGACTACGTGATCTTGCAGAATCTAGATCTATTCCAGTTAGGGAAGCCTCAACTATGGACATGTGGCGCATGTCGAGAGAAAATCGAGGGGAAATCCCCCCTCCGATTCTTGCCCTAGTGGGAAGAAAACCTGATGCAACAGTAGAGCAGTCCCTTGGGTCTGGCGGGCTTTGCTGGCTTCTGGCAGGAGCCAGGTACCCGGTGAATATAGGATTCACAATCCGAACTGCCGAAGTCAGTGGGGCCAGTGCAGTTTTCGTGGATGGTAATCTAAGCCACTCGGAAAAGAAAGCAGCAAGGAGAGCATCAATGAAGGCAGACAGATTCATTCCAGTTCATTGGGTCAATGGCGACGAATTGGTATCTCAAGCAAAGAGTCAAGGATTCAGGATAGTTTCATTGGAGGACTCCGGCGAATCGGGCCCTTGGGACACAGATCTGACAGGAGACATCCTGATGGTAGTGGGCGGGGAGAGGGAAGGAATTCCGAACTCCATCCTAGAAAAATCTGATTCAGTGGTCAGGGTTCCAATGTCTGGATTCGTGCCTTCTTACAACCTTCAGGCCCCCATGGCGGTATTAGCCGCTGAATCTATCCGTCAGAGGGAAATGGGTAGTTAGAACCGCTCTCCGAGCTCCCTGCTGATAATCATCCTCTGAATCTGACTTGTCCCCTCGAAGATCTGGTAGATTTTCGCTCCCCTCATTCTTCGAGCTACTGGGTATTCCTCCGAGTAACCATATCCCCCTAGGACTTGCACAGCATCGGTGGTTACTTCCATGCATATGTCCGCCGCAAATCGCTTTGCATGAGCAGATTTCAGAGTGGCCCTTTCTCCCGAATCTAGTGCACTCGCTGCACTAAGGGCCAGAAGCCTAGCAGCTTCAATTTTCGTGGCCATATCTGCTAGCATGAATGAGATAGACTGGTGTTTGGAAATCGGCTTCCCAAACGTCTGCCTCTGGTTAGCGTAGGTCCATGCCTCCTCCATTGCACCTCTTGCATTCCCTACAGCTGCGGCTGCCACAGCGGGCCTTGAATGGTCGAATGCCTTCATTGCATTCATCCATCCCCCGTTCTCATTTCCCCCTACCAGATTGGCACCTGGGACCCTAACTCCATTGAAACTAACTCCTCGGGTATCGGAGCACCTCTGTCCCATGTTTTCTTCCTTCTTCCCTAGCTCAATCCCAGGGGTTTCCGCATCCACAATGAAACCGCTCAGTCCTCCGTATCCCGCAGTTTTGTCCGTATATGCTAGAACGAAGAACCAGTCAGCATACCCTGCCCCGGAGATCCAGGCCTTGCTACCGTTGATCACGTAATCATCGCCATCCCTAACTGCCTCGGTGGTTAGCGCTTGGACGTCTGATCCTGCATCTGGCTCAGTCACGCAATAAGCTGCAAGCTTCCCCGATGAAACCCTTCCAAGGTACTCTTTCTTTTGCTCTTCAGTCCCTCCTGTCATTATTGGGAAAGAGGCTAGCATCGTGTGATAGCTGGCAGTTCCGAAGCCAGGGTCGCCCCTCGACAGCTCCTCACAAATTATCATTTCATCAACTGCAGACATCCCAGCCCCGCCATACTTCTCTGGAATTGTGACGTTCAGCAGCCCCAATCCATGTGCCTTGGTTATGGCCTCCATGGGATATGTTCCAGTCCTGTCCCACTCCTCAGCAAAGGGAATCACCTCCTCATCGCAGAACTCCCTTGCCATGTCTCGGATCATCTTCTGCTCTTCAGAGAGCCCAAAGTTCACCATGGTTACAGCGGGGACTATGACTATTTGAGCAGTTTCCCACTTTGCAATATCCTAGCTAACCACCAAACCATTCTTCAGATGTTCCATCTTGGCAATAATTGTGCCAATTGACAACGAAAGGCTCACCTCAGAATTCAGAAAGATCAAGTCCCCCCTGCGGTTCTTTCTTTGGACCCTCTGGAAGTTCCCCGCAGCCAGATTCGCCGGAATTCGCATTGACAAGCTGGAACAAGGATCCTGCGTGGTTTCCATTCCCGGGGGTTGGAGGTCACAGAATCCCTTCAGTAGTATGTATTGGGCGGTACAAGGCATGGGTGCAGAGCTAGCAACTGCTGGAGTGCCACTGGCCCTGGTCAACTCTATGGATGAGAGGGTCCGCACATTGGTCGCTAGTCAGGAGGCCAAGTTCACCAAGAAGGCCGTGGGAAGGATAACATTCACATGCAAGGACGGCGATCTTGCTAGATCAGCAATCGAGGAGAGCATTTCCACTGGCAAGTCGGTTTTTGCAGATTTCAAGGCCACTGGAACCGATTCTTCGGGAGAAGTTGTCTCCGAGTGGACTTTCAAGTGGAACTTTCTAGTCCAGGACAAGAGGTGAGCTCTTGGTAAAAAATAGGCTGACAGAACACTCAGGCGTGGAATATCCGATTATCTGCGGAGCAATGTACCCCTGCTCAAATCCAGAGTTAGTTTCAGCCGCTGCAAATGGTGGCGGGATGGCCATAGTTCAACCGGTCTCTTTGACTGTAGTCCACGGATATGACCAACCAGACCTAAACCGGGGCCTGGTTGAAGGACTAAGGTACATCAAATCAAGGACCGATCACCCAATCGGATTCAATGCACTGATTGAGAAGGGGAACGAAAAGTACCTTCGAAGGATGTCTCAGTGGATCGACATTGCTTTGGATGAGGGAATCAGGTTCTTCGTTACCTCCCTGGGGAAGCCCGACTGGGTTTGTGAGAAGGTTCACTCAAGGGGAGGGGTAGTTTACCATGATGTGACGAATAGGTACCACGCTGAGAAGGGAGTCGAATGTGGCGTAGACGGACTAATTTGCGTAAATAATAGGGCGGGAGGGCATCTTGGGGACCATAGCATGGAGAGGATGTACGAAGATTTGTCCGATCTCGGGCTACCTCTGATCTGCGCAGGCGGAGTGGGGAGTGAGGAAGAGCTGCACCAGGCTTTGGAGATCGGCTACGACGGGGTCCAAATGGGTACTCGCTTTATCGCAACCACAGAATGCTCTATGCCTGATGGATACAAGCAGGCGATAGTAGAATCCAGCGAGGAGGACATCGACTGGACGGTAAAGCTCACTGGAGTGCCAGTATCGGTAATCAAGACGCATGGCTACAAGAAGGAGAACTCCTGGATCATCAGGAATCTACTTTCAGGCAGGTTCAAGCACAGGACCAGGTGGATGTTGAATTATCTATCTTTCAGGAGGTGGAGAAAAATGTCCAGGGGATCAAAGTCTTCCAGAGACATTTGGTCCGCAGGGAAGAGCGTAGAGACGATACACAGCATCGAGTCTGCGACCACCATTATGAGAAGGCTAGGGGAATCACTTGATTCGTAGGGTATGCAAGGCCAGCCCTCTGAACCTAGAAATATTCTTAATTCGGAGATTATCGCGATAACTATGAATCCCCGAACAAAAAAAGGTCAAAGAAAAATAAATTTCACAGTCAAAAATAGAAAAAGGAAGAAGAAGGCCCAGGAAACCGGTCAACAATCCTGCGAAAACCCCGGATGCGGCTGTGGCCAATAGGTTTCACCAGTAACCAATTCCCATTCAGGGAACCCTATGAGAGCTGGGGCCACCTGTGCTTTATCCACCTGAAAATTACCCTGGAGATGACCATAGAGGAGAGTAGGAAAACTATAGAGATCCAGATGGGGGCATCATCGCTGGTAGCAATCAAGTATGTGGCCACAAGTATTCCAGCGCCATAGATCGCTCTGAAAACAGAGAAAATTAGGAATGACCTGAAGACTTTGCTTCCCAGTAAACGTGACAGGAACGAACCATCATCTTCCAGTGTCATATTTACAAACTAGGAAACCACAATCATCTAGATTTCGCTCTGCCCGATTTTCCATTCACCCTCTATTGGGCAAAAGAATCTGTGTCCAAAAGTGGAAGGAGGATTGTTTTGGTTACTGCCACTGCCATGAATATCGATGCTGACACCAGCGCAATCATGGCCCCGGTCCCCGTCTCATGCTCAGATGAAAGATAAATTCCCAATATTGTTGCAGATAGTCCGAAAAACTGGGCCCAAATGATGCAGGAGCGGAAGCTTCTTCCAACCATCTGGGAAGTCGCGGCGGGAGTAACCAACAGTGCGGTAACCAACAGAGTCCCTATGAATTGGACCATGGAAACGACCACTATGGCAGTAATGATGCTGAATAGGACCCCTATCTCCCTAACGGGGATACCTTGGATCTTAACAGAAATTGGATCGATTGCCGTTGCGAGCAGGATAGGATGAAAGAACCATAGGAAAACCATCGAAAAAATGCCCATGACAACGATCAGTTCGAAGCTTTCGCCATATACTAGCAATATATTGCCAAACAGATATCCCTCTATATCCGATGTAATCCCCCCTCCCCAAATTTTGAGAACTACCAGCCCCAATGCAAGTACTCCAGTCAGGAAAATTGCAATCGATGCGTCCCCTGTTAGAATTTCCCTGAATTGCAGCTCGTGAATTAATATCGATGAAATAATGCTGAAGAACAATGCATACCAAAGAGGGGAGAATGCGCCCAAAACAATCCCGACCGCAACTCCTCCGAATGCAACGTGGGCAATCCCGTCCCCTATCAGTGCAAGATTCCTGATCAATAGGAATGATCCCAGATATCCTGACACTGCAGTAACCAATAGAGCAGCAACAAACGATTTCTGGAATATTTCTAGAGTGAAGAAGAATGGGAATGTTTCGCCAGGTGCATGGGGTCCAAGGTACTCCAGCAATGGAGTTACTAGCCACATTAACACCTCTCCGATTTCCATGTTAATCCCCCATTCAAGTTTTAATGGCCATGATGGCGTTCATATCCATGGACGTGGCGAATTCCCCTCAATCCTGCTAGAGAGGAGAAATCCGGGATTTCCTCGGACGGACCATCGAATCTTACGCTCCCTTCTAGGTAGATAATCCTGTGAGCTGCCTGGGTGATTGCCGTTACATCATGGGAAACCATCAATACCGTCTTATTTTCCTCGTGACAGAGATCATCTAAGAGTTTCAGCAGAGAATTTCGCGAGGCCAGATCTACACCCACAAGGGGTTCATCGAGAAGTAGGAAATCTGCCTCCGAAGCTAGGGCTCTGGCGATTACAGCACGCTGAAGCTGACCTCCCGATAGTTTCGATACATCGGTTGCTGCCAACTCAACTAGTCCTACCATTTCCAGTGCCTTTTCGACCTTTTCACTCTGCCCGGAGTCTATGGGCCAGAACATATTTTTCACATTCAGAGTGCCCAGTCTAACCAGTTCTCTAACAGTTATTCGAATGTGTTTCGGGAGGTTCGCAGCGGCTTGGGGGACCCATCCAATTTTCACAAGATCCCCTCTTGAGAGGCTCTCCTTTCCGTAGACCAGAACCCTTCCTCCCATCACTGGAACGGGCTTAAGAAGGCCCAGTATAGTTAGGAGAAGTGTTGTTTTTCCACTCCCATTCGGGCCAACTAAACCTACGAACTCCCCCTCGCCGATTTCAATGTTTACGCCTTCAACTACGATTCTTCCTGAACGTGCAACAGATAGGTTTTCCACCTTCAGGACGTTCCTACTTTCCTTTTCTCCGTCGAAACTCAACCCCATACTCAGAAGACCACCCCCATAAGTCCGCGAAGAGCCCTCCGTTGTGGGGCTCTTTACCGATCTCCTTAGCACCCTAGGGCCAATTTCATGCCTTCGAGATTCTTCCTCATCATCGAAAGATAATCGTCCTCACTATCACTCGGCGGTAGTTCCATTGTGTAGAGTGTTTCTACCTGAATATTGCCGGCCTGTCCCACGATTGCAGCAACTGTCGATGGAGCCGTGTACTCTTCGACGAAGAATACGGTGATCCCCTCTTCCTCCATTCTCTGAATCACCTCAACTATGTCAGCTGCTGTTGGCTCTCCTTCAGGGTCAAGTCCATGGACAGTAACGAATTCCAGGTCGTATCTTTGTGCTAAGTATGCATATGCATTATGATTTGCAGCAATCGAGGTGCCAGTGCAGGTGTTCATGGGTCCGAATGCCACATCGAAGTCGTAGTGTAGAGAATCCAATTGTGCCGAATATGCTTCAGCATTCTCTCGGAACGACTCTTCCCCACTGGGGAATGCAGCGATTAGGGCTTCCAGAACGACACCCAATTGCGCCTTGTAGGCCATTGGGTCGAGCCAACTGTGAGGGTCATAATCGAACTCTTGATCGTCATCTGCATCGATCTCACCTCCATGGTCGTCGTGATCGCCATCATGGTCATCGCCATGGTCGTCGTGATCGCCATCATGGTCATCGCCATGGTCGTCGTGGGCATGGTCATCGTGACCTGCTTCGCCCATCAGAATGAAGAATTCTACATCCATTGGTAGTGCGAAGCCGTAATCCCCCTCTTCCTCAATGTGAATAGTTGCGTAACCAACAGGGCCATCATGCTCGGCATGATCATCGTGGCCGTCATGATCGTTTAACTCCCCCTCTATCATTTCGATGAAATCACCTAGCTCAGTCATGTTGAGGAGC
>CEPK01026549.1_pt1 | contig 42254 bp, 39 predicted proteins | sample 356231 | NCBI WGS metagenome assembly CEPK01 (sample SAMEA2620259, study PRJEB7988) | marine metagenome | biome: marine biome (ENVO:00000447); feature: deep chlorophyll maximum layer (ENVO:xxxxxxxx); material: "saline water (ENVO:00002010), including plankton (ENVO:xxxxxxxx)" | depth 80 m
TCCGATGATGGATGAGGGTTTTCAATTAGAAGACTTGGAAATACTCCTTGAAATTGGGGAAATTTTAAACGTCTTAGTTGAATCAATTGGAGATTTGCAAGATTTAGAAACCGTTAGTGATGAAATTGTTCAAGCAGATGATTTAACGGTAAACCTCATTAAAGAGATGATTAAAGCAACTTTTGAAGAATTGATAAAAGAAGAATTTTCTGAACTTGTAGATCGGGTAGCAGAAGAAGCAGTAAATCAAATAATTGAAGGTTTGAACAACGAAAATCTTGAACAGTTAACGGATGAGATAGTTACAACAAACTAACCCATTTCAAAACATTTTTATCTTGAAACTTTTTAAGTGCTGTTACTTGCTTTCTGTACGCTTGTTATATGAGAAAAGTACGTTTGGCTATCGCCCAGATCAATCCTGTAGTAGGAGATTTGGAAGGTAATGTTGAACTGATCCGCAGTCATATCGAAAAGGTTGAGCATTGCGATCTAGCAGTGTTTGGTGAAATGTCTTTGACTGGGTATCCACTTGAAGATTTGTTATTAAAACCAGGATTTGTTGCAGATAATCTAGAAGCACTAAAAACTGTTGCTTCGATGTCTGGTAACTGTGTTTTGGCTATAGGTTATGCCGACTCAGATGATGACGGTGTTTATAACTCAGTAGCTATTTGCCAAAAGGGAGAAATAGTAGGACGTTATAGAAAACAAAATCTACCAAACGTTGAAGTTTTTGATGAAGTAAGAAATTTTTCATCAGGTTCAGATGAGTTAAACCTTTTTTCTATAGGGGGAACAAAAATAGGTTTTGTGATTTGTGAAGACTTGTGGGTTGTAAATGGACCGGTCGACAAGCTTGTTGATGGAGGAGCTGAAATAATTGTTGCAATTAATGGTTCTCCGTTTCATCAAGGAAAGCAACAAGAAAGAGAAGTTCTTGTAAATGAGATTGCACAGAAATCTAATGTTCCTGTTGCATATGTGAATTTAGTGGGGGGTCAAGATGAGCTTGTTTTCGATGGTGGTTCATTCATAACTAACTCACAAGGAGTAGTGATTTCAAGGTCTCCGAGTTTTTACGAGTCGCTAGTGATATCAGATATTTTGGTTGATGATACGAAGGGAACCCAAAACTCTTTGTCGATAGTGGATGTTTCTCCGCCGAAAAGCCATGAAGGAAATCTTCAACCCCCAATTTCACCTGTTTTAGCAAATAACGAAGAACTTTATCTAGCTTTGGTTACAGCAACTAGAGATTATGTTTTAAAAACTGGCTTTCAAAAAATATGTCTGGGTCTCTCTGGAGGTATCGATTCAGCTCTGGTAGCAACTATTGCTTCTGATTCGTTGGGACCCGATAATGTGACTGCTGTAATGATGCCATCGCGCTATTCGAGTGATCACTCTTTAAAGGATGCTCAACAATTGGTTGAAAATTTAGGAATATCTTCAATTGTTTTTCCGATAAGCGAGATTCATTCGTCATTCTCGGAACAATGGATACTCAATCTTGATAAGGAGTTGAGCGGAGTAACGGATGAGAATTTGCAATCTAGGATTCGTGGAGTTTTATTGATGGCATTCGCAAATGCTAACAACTGGCTGGTATTAACCACAGGAAACAAAAGCGAGGCGGCAGTTGGTTACTCGACTTTATACGGTGACACAGCCGGCGCTTACGCAGTGATAAAAGACATTTATAAGACCAAGGTGTATGAATTAGCTCGTTGGCGAAATGAAACTTCAGAAAATGAAATTATTCCCACCTCAATTATTGATAAACCGCCATCTGCAGAGCTTCGACCGGATCAACGTGATGATCAAAGTTTGCCTCCTTATGATGTTCTAGATCCTCTTCTCGAGTCTTACATCGAAGGGGATCGGACCAGAATTGAATTGGTAGAAGATGGTTACGATTCAGAGATAGTTGAAGAGATTGTTAAATTAGTTGATAGGTCTGAATACAAGAGACGACAAAATCCCCCAGGAGTCAGAGTTACAAAAAAAGGTTTTGGTCGAGATCGACGTTTGCCGCTTGTAAACCGTTACAAAGGTTAAAGTTTTCCTAAATTTTATAGAACCATTAAATTTTTGTTTGTTGTTTGCCAGAGCATCGATAAGGTGGCGCGCGAAAAGGTTGCATTAAATTTATTAGGGGATTGCACGTGGCTAAAGAAAGAGTCGATCGAGATGAGGAAGATTTAGTTCGACTTTACTTAACAGATATAGGCCAATATCCACTGCTAACCAAAGAAGGCGAAGTAGAACTAGCCAAAAAAATTGAAGAAGGTGTTAAAGCAGAAGCTGAGAAAGAGGCAAAAGGACCAAAATTGAGTCCAGCTGAACTCAGAAAATTAAAGGTAACAATCCGGCGTGGTTCAAAAGCAGAGCGGACTTTTGTTCAGTCCAATCTTAGGCTTGTAGTTTCTATCGCTAAAAAATATCAAGCTTCAGGCTTGCCTCTTTTAGATTTAATTCAAGAAGGTAATCTAGGTTTAATGCACGCTGTCGAGAAATTTGACTGGCGTAAAGGTTTTAAATTCTCCACTTATGCAACTTGGTGGATAAGACAGGCTATAACAAGAGGTATTGCTAATACGGGGCGAACTATTCGTTTGCCTGTTCACGCAGGAGATACCCTTGCTCGTCTTCAAAAGGCTCGTTCACGTCTCGAAATAAAATTCGGCAGACAAGCAACATTAGCGGAATTATCAGCTGAGGTTGAAATGCCAGAAGACAAAGTCACGGAAGCTCTTCGATTTGCTGCTGAACCACTCTCCCTCAGCGAACCATTACGCGAAGACGGAGATGCCGAGTTGGGTGATGTAGTGGAGGATCGTTCAGCTGAATCACCATTTGAAACTGCAGCCACTGCACTTCTACCTGAAGAAATTTCTCGTCTTCTCTCTCCTTTAGATGAGAGAGAAAGAGAGATTTTAAAACTCCGTTTTGGTCTAGATCGAGGTGAACCACGAACTCTTGAGGAAGTAGGAGAACATTTTGATCTAACTAGAGAGAGAATTCGCCAAATTGAAGCTCGTGCTATGTCCAAGTTGCGTCACCCAAGTAGCGACACAGGTGCTCGGGATCTTTTAGCTGTATAAAAACAATTTGGCGGAGGTGGACGGGAATCGAACCCGCCGGACGGGGATCGCCCGTCCCACCCGCTTTGAAGGCGGGGGAGCCCACCAGGTACTCGGACACCTCCATAAATGACCGTATTGGATACGAGTCAAAATACTATCCATTCACCGAAAATAGTAAAAACAATTTGATTCTTTGCGTATGTGATTAGCCTTCATACTCACGTATCATTCTTTTATGAAGAAGTTTTTGATGTTGTTGGCGCTAGGAGCACTTATTTCAGTGGCGATTCGTAAAGTTCGTTCAATCTAATTTCAATTGATAGAACGAAACCGTTTAAATGTTTTAACGATCCCTGCACCTAAAAGAAAAGTTAGAATTGTGACAGCAATCCATCTACGGTTCAGAGGAATACGTTCTCCTAAAGCGATGGGTCTTACAAACTCTAAAATTGGCCAGTTTCTTTCTTCTGCTTCTTTTTTTAGTTCTCGATCTGGGTTTACAGCTACTGGATTACCTACCAACTCCAGCATCGGAATATCAGTTGAAGAATCTGAGTATGCCCAAGAGTTTTCAAGTGAGATATCTTTTTCTTCGGCTAAATCAATTATTGCCTCTGCTTTATTAGAGCCTGCAGCGTAAAATTCTACTTCTCCCGTATAGCGACCTTGAGAGTCGACAACTGGTGTGGTAGCGATAAAATCGTCGATGTTTAAATGTTCAGCCAATGGTTCAACAATCTCTGTAGGACTTGCAGAAATAAGTACGAGTAAGTGCCCTTTTTGTTTATGTTCTTCAATTAAGTCGATTGCATCATCGTAAACAATTGGTTCGATTACTTCAGTCAAATTATCTCTTACAAGTCTTCTCATCGCTTGTTGATTCAAACCTGTTGCCAGACGGAGCGCTGTTTTTCTTGCTTTCTCAAGACTTTCTTCATCAGCTCCAAAAAATTTGAACAATAAGTGACCCCATGCAGTTCGTAATGCCATTGGGATACTTAAGTAGCCGGTTTTTCTTAAGGTAGGTGCATAGGCAATTAGTGAAGTCTTTGCAATTACTGTTTTATCTAAATCAAAAAAAGCAGCTTCCACGAAATAATCTTAGATCCATTGCAAAGAATTTTGAAGAGCGATACAGATAAAAGCGGTTAATGGGCTCTAGCGTGTTATAGGAAGTATTTTTTGGGAGAAAGATGAATCTTGAAATTCACCGTTCTGAAACAGGGAAAAATGTTTTTCTTGATTTGATTGGGGATTTGGATATGGCCGGTGCCCCAGTACTTAGACAATCAGTAGTGCAAGAGGTTTCAAAAGGAAACAATTTCTTAGTTCTTGACCTTTCAGGTTTGACTTTTATAGATTCGGCGGGTCTTGGTGCAATCATTGGCGGGTTAAGACGTGTGCGTTCTCATGAAGGAGATTTACTTTTAGTAGGCCTTAATGACGAATTACAGAAGGTTTTTGAACTTTGTGAATTGGATCAAATTTTCAATATGAAACTTCGACGTGAGCTTAATTAGGAATATTTGGGGTTTAAGGTGACTCAAGAAATAGAGTTAAATATCCCAGTAAGAGTTGATTATGTTCAACTAGTACGAGCAGTCGTTGGTTCTTTAGCAGCTACAAATCCGGGTTTGAGTGCAGCACGTATTTCAGATTTACGTCTCGTAGTTTCAGAGGCTCTAACAAACGCGATTCGAGCACAGGAAAAGAACTCTGTAGCAGAACGCCTTACAATTTTGTGTAAATTAACTGATTCAGCAATTGAAGTTAAGGTTATGGACAAAGCAAAAGGTTTTGAAATTGACATGGTTCCAGATTTACCGCCTACGGAGAGTCCCGAACGTTTGGAACATGAAAGAGGTTTGGGCCTTACAATAATGCGCGAAATGTCAGATGGATTGGAAATTGAATCTAGCTCAGAAGGTACGGTAGTTCATATGACTATCAACAGTCAGAGTGGTAAAAATTCTTAATTGCAAAGGCTGTAGTAAAATAGTTAATGCCAGTTTCTTAGGAAGTTGAATATCTGGCTAATTAAGTGAGTTTTGGAAAATTATGGGCACTAAGAAAATTATTTCTGAAAATACATGGCTTGGTAGTAATCGACGGTTAGCCAAGACCATCGGACGTCCTGTTATGAGATTTTTAGGGATTGAAGCTTCGAGTGGTATCCTTTTGGTTTTTGCTGCTTTGGTTGCTCTTATTTGGGCTAATTCTCCCTGGTCAGACAGTTATAACGAACTTTGGGGAACTGAGGTAAATATCTCCCTAGGAGACTCAATTTCTCTAGAGCACCATGGACATCCGCTTACATTAGGCCAGTTTGTAAATGATGTGTTAATGGTTCTCTTCTTTTTTGTTGTCGGACTAGAAATAAAGCGCGAGATGATTACAGGCCATCTAAAAAAATTCCGTGATGCTTTATTGCCAATGATTGCTGCAGTGGGGGGAATGGTTGTACCTGCGTTTATTTTTTACGTGTTTAATTCTTCTGGAGAAGCTTCCGATGGATGGGGCATACCAATGGCGACAGATATCGCATTCGCAATTGGAGTGGTTTCTCTCCTAGGTAAAAGAGTTCCAAGTGCAATGAAAATTTTTCTTTTGACTCTTGCGATAGTTGATGACATAGGAGGGATACTTGTTATCGCCTTTTTTTACACTGAAGAGCTTGCTTCTGAATGGTTAATTGTTGCTGCAATATCAGTTTTTGGAGTCATCATTTTCAAAAAACTAAATGTTAGATATACGCCGGCATACATAGCCTTAGGAGTTATTCTCTGGTACTCACTTTTCGAATCTGGAGTTCATTCCACAATAGCAGGTGTCATAATGGGCCTTTTAGCTCCAGCTACAGCTCTTATTAGTGATAAAAATGCTTTATCTGAAGCAGTTCAACCAGCTATGCAGGATCAGTCAGATTTTTCGGGATTTAGAAAAGCTACATTTCATCTGAATGCGTCAGTACCTGTCACTGAACGTTTTGAAAATTTACTTCATCCCCTTACTGGTTTCTTAATAGTTCCCATTTTTGCTCTAGCAAATGCTGGTGTAGAAATAAGCTTCGATTCCTTGTCAGATGCCGCATCCTCGGGTGTGACCAGGGGAGTTTTATTTGGTTTAGTTTTTGGAAAAATAGCTGGCGTTACATTATTTACTTTTGTAGCAGTCAAATCAAAAATTTCAGAATTGCCTATAGGCTCGAATTTTCGTCATATTTTGGGTATTTCAGCTCTTTCAGGTATCGGGTTTACTGTTTCTATGTTTATTACATCACTTGCTTATGACAATGTTCTTTTACAAGATGAATCAAAGATAGGAATTCTTGTAGCTTCGGTATTAGCTGCAATTGTGGGAGTATTCTTTCTAAGAAGTGTCAAAGTCGTTGACCAAGAGGTTAGTTTTCTTGAGGAAAATGAAGAAGTTGATCAATCTAATTAACTGGAAGTACTTGACAACCAGTGTTTGAATGTGAACAAAGTAGATGTCGTGACAGCATTAGTAATCGTTGAATCCCCAGCAAAAGCTAAAACTATAGAAAAGTATTTAGGTGATGGATATATTGTCGACTCTTCTGTAGGTCATATACGTGACTTGGTAAGCCCTAAAGATGTACCAGAAGACAAAAAAGAACGTTTTGGAAAATTAGGGATAGACGTATATAACGGATTTGAACCTTTATACGCGGTTAGTCCAAATAGTAAAAAACAAGTAGCGCAATTAAAAAAAGCTCTCAAAAAAGTAGACGAACTTTATCTTGCAACCGATGAAGATCGCGAAGGTGAAGCTATTGCATGGCATTTGCTTGAGGTTTTAAAACCTTCAGTGCCAGTAAAAAGAATGGTTTTTAACGAAATTACCAAAGAAGCTATTACTGAGGCTTTAGAAAATACTCGTGATCTAAGTAATGATTTAGTAGAAGCACAAGAAGCACGCAGAATATTAGATCGAATTTACGGATTTGAACTTTCAAATGTAACTCGTACAAAAGTTGGTGGAGGTGCATCTGCAGGAAGGGTTCAAAGCCCTGCTACGAGACTTGTTATTGAACGTGAACGTGAACGGATGCAGTATGTAACTGCTGGTTATTGGGGATTGAAAATAAACGCAGTAACAGAAGGCAATGAAACTTTTTCAGCGCGTTTATTAGAAATTGATGGGCTTCGTGTAGCGACCGGGAAAGATTTTAATGAGAAAGGAAATTGGGATTCTGATTTAGTGCGTGTTCTTGATGAGAGTTCTGCTAATGATTTGTCTTCATCACTAAATCAGAAAGATTTACAAGTTGTTTCCGTTGAACCAAAACCTTATAGAAGACGTCCGGCGTCACCATTTACGACATCTACTTTCCAACAAGAAGCTGGAAGAAAACTTCGTTTTTCAGCTAGTCGAGCGATGGGTATAGCTCAAAGTCTTTATCAAAATGGCCACATAACATATATGAGAACTGATAGTACTACTCTTTCGGATACAGCTATTTCTGCTTCGAGGAAAGCTATCGAAATTTCTTTTGGTTCTGATTATTTACCAAGTGAGCCGCGCTTATATAAGAACAAGACACGTAATGCTCAAGAAGCCCACGAAGCTATTCGCCCAGCAGGAGAAACTTTCAGAAAACCTGATGAATTATCAAAAGAATTATCTAAAGACGAATATTTAATTTATGAAATGATCTGGCAGAGGACAATTGCTTCGCAGATGACCGATGCAATAGGTGAAACTGTAAGTGTAAAACTAGAAGGGTCAGTTAAGAGTGATAAGAGTGATAAGGAAAATTTTTTAGTTTTTTCTTTGTCAGGTACTGTTATTAGCCATCAAGGTTTCCGTCAGGTTTATATAGAGGATTCAGATGATAATGAGTCTGATGATAGTTCTTCTGACGAAGACCAAGTTTTACCCGAAGTGCAGGTTGGGCAGTCTGTTAGTGTGACTGATTCAGTTCCAGAAAGTCATGAAACAAAACCTCCAGCAAGGTATACAGAAGCTTCTTTGGTTAAAAGATTGGAAGAAGAAGGAATTGGCAGGCCAAGCACCTACGCAGCCATTCTTGGAAGAATCATCCAACGTGAATACGCCTGGAAAAAGGGTACAGCTCTAATACCAACTGTTAAAGGATTTGCAGTAACGCAACTATTAGAAGCGCATTTTCCCAAATTAGTTGATTACAAATTCACAGCAGAAATGGAAGTGGCGCTTGATGACATCTCAAATGGCATGTGGGAAAAAACCGCGTATTTGCAAGCTTTTTATTTTGATGGTCTTGATGGGGATATAGGACTACATACAAAAGTAGTTGAGAGAGAAGATGAAATTGATCCCAGAGCTGTTTGTGGTGTTTCTTTAGGAGAGACTCCAGAAGGGCATCCAGTTTATGCAAGGTATGCAAGGTCTCCTTATGTTGAATATCGCGAAGATACCGCTGGAGTTCCAGAAGATTTACCGCTTGATCAGCTAACAGTTGAAAAAGCTCTCGAGTATATAAATGCACCACCCGATAGAGAATTGGGTACTGATCCAGAAACAGGATTACCAGTTGTTGCCAAGCAAGGGAGATTCGGACCTTATGTATCTTTAGGCAGGTTTCCGCAGTGGCCAAAAGCTTCATCACGCGAAGGGAAGTTATTTCGGTTACCTCATCATTTAAAAGTCATGAAGGTGGCTATTGCTTATTTAAAAATGACCGTCTCACCAGATGATGATTCAGTTTTACGTGTTATCAACTCTCCGAAGCGAGGAATCGGTAAAGGTTCTTTAGATAAAGCAAAGACATATGCAGAAAGCAATGGTGTAAGCCTTTTTGAGGCATTAGAGCAAACCGAGAAATTAGAATTAAAAGGTGCAGTCTTAAAAAGTGTTCAGAGTTTTACGGATTTCTCTCGGTCTTTTTCTGCGTTGGGTTCCCTTGCGCCGGCGGATTTATTAAATCAGATTTTTGAAGATTCGGGTTATAAAAAAGAAATATTGGCTGCTAAAAATTCTGAATCACAATTAAAAGTTTTTGAAGATTTTGTTGAAGTTTTGAAAGAGTTTGAAAACATTGATCAAGTGATTGCAGAGATTGATCGTTTTGAGGAAATTAAACAACAACCAAAACCTAAAACTTCTTCTCTTTTTGACACTATGACATTAGAAAGAGTTACTTTTGAAGATGCTCTTCAACTTCTTAGTCTTCCAAGAACAGTGGGATTAGATCCTTCGGATGGACAGGAAATTACAGTTCAGAATGGTCCCTATGGTCCTTATCTGAAAAAAGGTTCGGATACAAGAAATATTGCGACTGAAGAGGAATTATTGACAATTTCGTTGGAGCAGTGTTTGGATTTACTTGCTCAGCCGAAAAAATTCGGCAGAAGAGCAGCTAAACCTCCGTTGAAAGAGTTAGGCATAGACCCTGTTTCAGAAAAACCCATCCTCTTGAAGGATGGACAGTGGGGACCTTACGTAACTGATGGTTCAACTAATGCGAGTCTTCAACTAGGAGATTCAGTTGAAGAAATCACTGACGAAAGAGCTGTTGAATTGTTAGCTGAAAGAAGAGCAAAAGTCTGACATTAGAAAGAAATAATAATCTAAAATTGTATTTTAAATAGGGGCTAAAGTGAGTCTTCAAAACAACGATAATGAGAAGAAACGTTCATATTCTCAAGTTGTTCATCTCACAAACAAAGTATTTGACTCTCCCAGTTTTTTCAGACTTTGGATCGCTCAGGTTGTATCAGCGACAGGTGACTGGCTTGGATTATTGGCTATAAGTATTTTGGCTATAAGGGTTGGTTCTGGCAACGAAGGAGCTGCCTTAAGTCTTGTATTGGGCGCTCGGATTGCACCAGGTTTTTTCTTTGGTCCTCTGGCAGGTGTTTTTGTCGATAGGTGGGATCGTAAAAAAGTTATGATTTTCTGTGACATTGGAAGAGCGATGGTGATGGTAGTTCTTCCCTTTGTCAATAATTTAGTTGGGCTCTTTATAGCTTCCCTAATACTCGAAGCTCTGACGATGTTATGGTCTCCAGCAAAAGAAGCTTCTGTACCAAACTTAGTTTCTGAAAAATTTCTAACAAGCGCGAACTCACTATCACTTGTCGCAGCTTATGGAACATTTCCACTGGGAGCAGGTTTAATGGCTTTATTTGGCCGTCTCTCAACGGCATTATTTGATTCCAGCTGGGCAGACAACATAAGACTTGATGATATGGGTTTAGCTTTTTACGCTAATGCGGTTTCTTTTCTGGTAACGGCTTTGCTCATTTCGACGCTAGATCTTCCTAAAAATAAGAAAGCAGAGAAAAAAGATAGCCGTGGAGTAAAAAAGTATTTGGCTGATCCAATTAACGATTTAAAGCATGGTTGGCAATTTGCTTTCATAAATCCCGTTGTAAGAACCGTTAATGCAGGATTGGCGACAGCCATGTTAGGAGCTGGCATGGTAATTCCTTTAGGTGTGATTTATGCTGATGAACTCTTAGGTGCCGGGAAGTCCGGTTTCGGTGTTTTGTTGACCTCTTTAGGTTTTGGTGTGGGTACTGGGGTCATTCTGGTTTTCTTTTTGAGAAAAAATATTGATAAAGAAAAAACATTTACGCGAGTTCTTTTCGGTGCAGGAATTTCTTTATTTGCAACTGTTTCTACTGGACAAATTCATTTTGCAATGACGATGTTATTTATTGGGGGTATTTGTCTAGGTGTTATATATGTGGTTGGATTCACCCTTTTGCATGAAAATGTGGAAGACAAAATGCGTGGACGAATTTTCGCAACATTTTATTTGCTTGTAAGAGCATGTGTTTTGTTAGCACTAGTAATTGGTCCACTTATAGAAGATGGTCTAGACAGGCTTTCAAGTGTTCTATGGGATCGGAATGTCGAGATAGTGGGATTAGAAATTGCTTTACCAGGAGTGAGAATAAGTTTATGGCTTGCAGCCTTAATTGTCCTTTCTGCTGGAGTTTTATCTAAGGTTTCACTAAGAGCGGGTGAAACAAAAATTTTGCCTGAAATTGCTGAGGAGTAAAAACTAGTGGCTGGACATTTCATCACAGTAGAAGGGCCGGACGGTTCAGGGAAGTCAACTCAGGCACGTCTCCTCGCAGAACATCTTGGAGCTATATATACGAGAGAACCAGGTGGAACCAAACTTGGAGAAAAGCTTCGTAATATGGTGCTCGATACCAATGGTGAGGGGCCCTCTGATCAGGCTGAAGCTTTAATGATCGCAGCTGCAAGAGCGCAGCATGTCGTTGAAGTGATAAAACCAGCAATAGAACAAGATAAAAATGTTGTAAGTGATAGGTTCATCGAATCTTCAGTTGCTTATCAGGGATATGGTCGTGGTTTAGGTCCAGAGAAAATTCTTGAAATTTCATTATTCGCAACACAAGAACTTCAGGCCGATTTAATCGTTTTGATTGATGTTGACGCTCCGCTTGCAGCCAACAGGAGAGGTAAAAACCTTGACCGTATTGAAAAAGCTGGTGACGACTTTCATTTTCGCGTGATGGAAGCCTATAGAACGATGGCTTCTAATGAACCAGATCGTTGGGTAGTAATAGATGGCTCAGGAACGGTCGATGAAGTATCAAAAAAAGTAATAAATGAGGTTGAATTACGACTAGGCAAGCATGCAAGAGATTGATCTTTGGGCTTTTATAAAAGGACAGACAGAAGCCGTTAACTTCCTGAAAAAAGCTGCAATTAACCCTGTGCATGCCTATCTTTTTGTTGGTCCAGAAGGTGCAGGGAGAGAGGAGATAGCAAGAGCTTTTTCAGGTTCGATTTTTGTTAACTATGAGGAAGGTAACAATCTCGAGCGCTGTAAAGATCTAGCTTGGAGAGGCATTCATCCTGATCTGTCAATCATAGAACCTGAAGGTAGAACTTTAAGAGTCTCAGATGCCCAAAAAATTATTTTTGAAAGTTCGCGTTCACCAGTTGAATCTCAAAAGAAAGTATTGGTAGTAAATCGTTTTGATACTGCTGAACCGGAAGCGGTAGCCAGTTTGCTCAAAACTATAGAAGAACCATCACCAACTACTATTTTTATACTTTTATCAGAAAGTATTCCAGATTCGCATGTGACAATTTCTTCAAGATGCGTCAGAGTTGATGTACCGGTAATGACAGTTGAGTCATTAACTGAGCTATTAAAAGGCGAAGGAATTCCACTAGAGGAAGCCGCTCTTTTATCGGAAGCTTCAGGAGGTAATCTAGGCAGAGCACGTTTGTTGCAAGAAGATCCTTCTTTCATTGTCCGACAAGAAGCATGGAGCACTTTGCCAGATCGTTTGGATGGAAGTGGAGCTGCAGTTTCTATTGCTGTTGAAGAGCTTCAGAAGATGATTGATGATGCCCAAATGCCACTTATTGAACGACACAATCAAGAATTAGAACATCTAGCGGAACAAGAAGATGCCTTTGGGGTTCGTGGCTCGGGACGGCAAACGATAACTGAGCGTCATAAACGCGAAATTCGTCGTTTACGTGACGACGAACTGCGATTTGGTTTGGCTACTCTCAGCAGACGTTACAGAGATTTGGGTATAGAACTTGAAAACTCTGACAAGCTAGATGCAATTGGGTTAATTACAGGTGCGGCATCAGAGCTGGAAAGAAATCCAAACGAACGCTTACTCATGCAGGCTCTTTTTTTAGACCTATCAATGAAAGTAATGGTCTAAGGAAGCTCAACAATAGTTACTGTTCCTTTATTGCCATCTACTTGGATTAAAGCCCCGTTCGGTATTCTTTCGGCAGCTTGATGAACACTAACCACACAAGGAATTCCAAATTCTCTACTTACAATTACGGAGTGACTCATAGGGGCTCCTACGTCAACTACCACTCCAGCAGCAGGAATGAAGAGTGGTGTCCAAGCCGGATCTGTAATTGGAGCTACAAGAATTTCACCTTGTTCTAGTCCGCGTGGATCTCCTGGATCAGTAATTACCCTTGCTCTGCCAGTTATTTCACCAGGGCTACCTGAAAGTCCAGTCATAATTTCACCAACTTGAACAGGTTCAACTGAAGTAGTTTTTTTCTTCCATGAGGAAATAGGAGGAACTTGGCCATTTACTATGAAGGGTTCCTCAAGAGAAGAGAGCAAGTTGAAATCTTTCCGCCTTTGCGAGATAGTTTCACTAAAAGAATTTGGATCTTTAATAAAATCATCGAGTTCACTATTTAAAAGAAGAAAAATATCACTCGGCTCTTCTAAATGACCTTCGTTAGTCATACGATTACCCAATTCGTAGATAGGTAATCGGACTTCGTGAATAGCCATCATTTGAGTTAGTTTCGTTCTTTCTCGTGTTGGCACAAATATTTTAGAAACTCTTAAACCTGTTTCTAACAATTCCAGTGCTTCATCATTGCCGGCTAAAGCTTCTCTTGCTTGTTTTTCGGCAGCTAAACGGTCAGCAGCTGCTTGTGCTTGTTTTGAAGATGGTGAAAAATTGTTGTCAACGTTTCTCATTGCATCTATAGCTGCAGTAACCGGATTCGGGTCAACTTCCCAAGTGGGGTTTCCAGCATCCCATTCTCCTGGCCCGCGGCATCCATGTTCTTTTAGAAAAGATTCGAATTTATTTGCGAATTCTGAAGAATTCTTCTCAAGACGACTTAGTTCCCAAATATCAACTGTCATAGGCACAGAGTCAATTCCATCAAGACCTGAAATAAGTCGTCCGGACAAACTAGGATCTATTTCGGCACATACCTGACTTAGCAACCCTGGTCCAACCGCTGATGCAGTTCCATAGACATAATATGGTTCAAAAAATTCACGGATATATGAAGTGACAGAACGAGCTCTATCAATCAAATCTTTGTTTGAAAGGGTTTTCAGATCTGGTCTATTTTCACGGAGTTCAAGAATTGTTTTCCTGTCCTCCATTAGTTCCTGAGGTTCTTCAGTAATTGTCATAATCCACCCCATAGTGGCTTCAATTTGTTCTTCTAATTCAGGTCTTTTGTCATCCGGATGAGGAGTATGAGGAACAACATCAGGATGAGAACCCAACAAAATGTCATCCATTTGTTGAGCAGACATTCCTGGACTACGTTCCCCCACTAATCTGATTAATGACATATTGAGATACACATAACCACCGAAACAAGCAATGAAATCGGGTTGATCATGGTTTATTTCATCAGGTGCAGAAGATCCCCATCTAAAGTGACCATTCATCCAACCAAAAGCAACGCCGGCTCCCCAAACTAAATCCCATCCAAGAGGACTACATGGGTTAGGCATAATCTCACCAACATTTGACCTTGTGTACATAGGGAAACGTTCGCTTGGCGCCCAATCGGTTATCCATTTTTCATCCATATTTGCCTTTCAGGAATCATGCACGACAAAACGGATTCTTTTGAACCCCTTGCCTTTTGATTCAGTCTTTACAACCTCTATCCGTCCTACTTGCGATGTCGAGGAGACGTGAGTTCCTCCATCAGCTTGCTTATCAAGACCAACAATATCGACAATTCTAATTTCTTTAACAGATTCAGGAACCAGATTAATTTTTGTTCTAATTAGATCACGGTCAAGAATAGCGTTTTCTCTAGCTAAAAAAGAAACTTCAATTGGTCGATTTGCAGCAATTTCCTCATTACATAAATGTTCTACTTCAGAACCAAAATCTGATGAAATTTCGTCCATTTCGAAGTCCATTCTCCCAGTCAGTGCATCCATATTCCCGCCAGTAACAACACGCTTCCATTTTTTCCACATAACACCGCAAAGAATGTGCATTGCCGTATGGGTACGCATCATTTGACGTCTTCTTTCTTCATCTACTTCACCAGTGATGTGCGTCCCAATTGCTGGTATTGGGCCAGCTAATGTATGCCAAATTTTTTCATCAACAGTCCTTACATCAATAACGGAAGCAGCTCCGTCTTTCCACAGTAAATGGCCGGTGTCATGTGGTTGTCCACCGCTTGTTGCATAAAAGGCAGTCCGATCGAGTTGAATCCTAGATTCATCCACTTCTGTGACCACAGCTTCGAACGAACGGAGTTCAGCATCGCGTAAATATAGTTTTTCTGTTATTTCATTCATTTTTTTCCGTATTAATTAAGATTCTTAATTCTCCTTTAACAACTTGCCATGTAAGTTGTTGAAGGCCAGTACCATCCGGAGGAAATTTATTTGTAGGATCACATGAATTAAAAAAATTTGAATTGTCATAATCCCACTGTGTTAAACATGAATCAGCTTGTTTAGGCACCTGAGCTAAGAACGCAAACCATCCGGTTTGAGGGTCAGTGCCCGTGTGGGTGACCCATATTGGCCTATCACGACCAAGCAGATCTGGGAAAAGAACCGGACCATTCGAAGAGATTTCATTAGATAGATTGAGCGCATCGATACCACGAAAATCATCATCGCCTAAGCGAATTTCTATTGAATCTGAAGATTTTGATATTGAAAGAAGGATAAACAAACATGCCAGAGCAGCAACTATTCCAGCAATGCCGACAACAGTTGCTTTTACAACGTTTATGCGAATCCCGTGGGCTCGTGCCAATTTTTCCTTCCCTGGTTTGGGTCTTTTCTATACTTTGCCTAGTATCACGGCCGTTTGCTATTGCAATAAATAATAATGAAGTAACAATTTTTCGGAATATACAGGAGACGAAATAAATGGATCTTTTCGAGTATCAAGGGAAAGAATTTTTCGCTGAATATGGCATGCCTGTTTCACCAGGTGGACTAGCCCTTTCGGTAGAAGAAGCAGTAAGTGTGGCTGAAAATTTAGGTTGCCCAGTGATGGTAAAAGCTCAGGTTCATACCGGAGGAAGAGGCAAAGCCGGTGGAGTTAAATTTGCTGCTGATATTAACGATGTTGCAGAACATGCAGAAAAAATTCTTGGACTTGACATCAATGGTCATGTAGTTGAACGACTTTGGATAGAGAAAGCCTCAGATATAGCCGATGAATACTATGTTTCGTTTACTTTAGACCGGTCTGCAAAAAAACACTTGGGGATGCTTTCTGCAGAAGGAGGTGTAGAAATAGAAAAAGTCGCTGAAGAGAATCCAGATGCAATAGCGCGAATCTGGGTCGATCCAGTCGAAGGATTGTCTGAAGGGAATTGTAGAAATTGGGTAAAAGAAGCAGCCTTACCAGAACAAGCAATCGAAGGGACAGTAGAAATACTTTTAAAACTTTATAAAGCTTATGTAGATGGAGATGCAGATTTAGTTGAAATAAATCCCTTAATACTTACTGAGGATGGAAGAGTTCACGTTTTGGATGCAAAAGTTACTTTGGATGGTAATTCAGTTTTCCGTCATGAAACGTATAAAGAGTTTGATGAAACACAAACGAGAGATGAGCGTGAAAAAGCCGCTCATTCAAAGGGTCTGCAATACGTAGGTTTAGAAGGTGAAGTGGGAGTCATTGCAAACGGTGCAGGTTTGGCTATGTCAACTGTCGATGTTGTTAATCAAGTAGGTGGTCGTCCAGCAAACTTTTTAGATATCGGAGGAGGTGCTAATGCTGATGTTATGACCGCAGCGTTGGAAGTAATTAATAACGATCCAGATGTAAAGTCAATTTTCATAAATATTTTTGGTGGTATAACCCGAGGTGAAGAAATAGCTAACGGAATAATTGACGCTTTGGACAGAGTGGAAATGCGTTCGCCTATTGTTATTAGGTTGGACGGTACAAATGCAGATGAGGGTAGAGAAATTCTTGAACCACACCTATCACAAGCATTGCAGTTAGCGCCCACAATGTTGACTGGCGCTGAGCAGGCTGTCGCTTTAGCGAAAGGAACAAAAAATTAATGAGTATTTTTGTAAATGCAGAGACGAAAGTTATTTATCAGGGTTTAACTGGGAGTCAAGGTAGATATTACGGTTTGCTGAATAGGGATTACGGAACGAAAGTAGTAGCTGGCACCAATCCGAAAAAAGCAGGAACAGACGTTGAAGGAATCCCAATTTTTGCAAGTGTCGCTGAAGCAGTTGAGGAAACAGGTGCGACAGCATCATGTATTTTTATACCCGCTCCAGGGGTAAGAAGTGCGGTTTTAGAAGCGGCTCAAGGGGGGGTAGATTTCATAGTTGCAATTACAGAAGGGGTTCCAGCACACGACGAGGCTCTTTTTTACAATCAACTACGTAAAGATTTTCCTAATGTTCAATTACTAGGACCTAACTGCCCTGGGATTATTTCTCCGGGTGAATGCAACATTGGTATCACTGCTGGTCACATCGCTCTTCCGGGTGGACCTGTAGGAATAGTCAGCAGGTCAGGGACACTTACCTATCAGGCTTTATATGAACTAAAAGAAAAAGGGATTGGCTGTACAACTTGTGTAGGAATTGGTGGAGATCCAGTTCCTGGCACTTCGTTTATTGATTGTTTAGCTGCTTTTGAAGCCGATCCTGATACCAAGGCGGTGATGATGATTGGAGAAATTGGAGGAAGTGCTGAAGAAGAAGCAGCAGAATTTATTTCAAACAACATGACTAAACCAATTTCTGCATATGTAGCTGGAGTGACAGCTCCAGCTGGTAAAAAGATGGGTCATGCAGGCGCAATAGTTTCGGGAGGCAGAGGAACGGCTCAGGCTAAAATGGAAGCTCTTGAAGCTGCAGGAGTAAGAGTCGGAAATAATCCCACCGAAGCTGGAGAATTAATGGCAGAGATAGTTTCTCAACTTTAAAGATTCGAATGTTATTGTTCTGACATATTCTTAAAAGAGATAGTGCATCCGATTTGCAAGAGAATAAAAGCAGTTGACGCAAATTGTATGTAAGTGTTCTTGAAGAAATATTGAAAGAGTCAGAGAAAGGTTCTTAGCATGAAGGGAGAAATATGAATTCATCTCGTGCTTTGTTATCTGTTTATGACAAAACTGGAATAGTTGATTTTGCAACAAACCTTATTGATCTTGGATGGGAAATTGTCTCATCAGGAGGTACAGCAAGTCATTTAATTGAGTCTGGGATTGAAGTGATTGAAGTTGCAGAACTTACAGGAGCGCAAGAAATGCTCGACGGTCGTGTAAAAACACTTCATCCAAACATTCATGGTGGCATTTTGGCTGATCGTTCAAATCATGAACATCTTAAAGAGTTAGAAAACAAAGGGATTCAAACTATCGACTTGGTGGTAGTAAATCTTTACCCATTTTCACAGGATCCGGGAATTGAGCTAATGGATATAGGTGGTCCAGCGATGGTTAGAGCAGCAGCAAAAAATTTCCATTCTGTAGGAGTAGTTGTAGATCCTTTAAAATATGGATCGATAATTGATGAGATTCGAGAAAAAGGAAATCTTACTTTAGAAACTCGTCAAGATTTAGCTAGGGATGCTTTTGCTCATACAGCAAGTTACGACGCGGAGATTGTTTCATGGTTCGATGACAAGCAAGAAGAATTGCCAAAAAGTATTCATATCTCGATTGAAAGAGTCGGAGAACTCAGATACGGAGAGAACCCTCATCAGGTTGGAGCTAGATACCGCTTTTCAAATGAAACTAGTTGGTGGGATGAAGCGATCATTCATGGTGGCAAACCAATGTCATATTTGAACGTTTTCGATGCTGAAGCCGCGTGGAAAATTGTTAATAAACTCGGCGATGAACCATCTGCGGTAGTTGTGAAACACGCGAATCCTTGTGGAGCAGCGACAGCGAAAACAATCGAAGCTGCTTATATTGCTGCACATGAGTGTGATCCGGTATCTGCATTTGGTGGAATAGTCGCTTTAAATTGTCCAGTTAATGTTGAAATTAGCGAGAAAATTAGTGAAATTTTTACTGAAGTAATCATTGCACCTTCTTATGAACAAGAAGCACTTAAAAAACTTCAAGAAAATTCAAATTTGAGAATCGTAGAGGCTGGATTGCCCACGATTCAAAAATTTGATTTTCGAAATGTTGATGGGGGCTTATTGGTCCAAACTCCTGATACGGAACCAGGTGATCGAACCAAGTGGGAAATTGTAACGAAACGAGAGCCAACCGATTCAGAGTGGAGTGATCTTGAATTTGCATGGAAAATAGTCTCCAGCGTTTCTTCAAATGGAATAGTTCTTTCAAAGAATAGGCAATCAGTGGGTATTGGGGTTGGGCAACCTAATAGAAGAGATTCCGCTCGAATAGCAACTGAAAAAGCTGCAGGTCGAGCTTCCGGCGGAGCATGTGCTAGCGATGCTTTTTTCCCTTTCAGAGACGGTTTGGATGCTGCAATTGAAGCTTCGGCTACTGCTGTTATACAGCCTGGAGGATCTGTTAGAGATGAAGAGGTAATAGAAGCGGCTAATGACGCGCATCTAACGATGGTTTTTACAGGCACAAGACATTTCAGACATTAGGACCAGTGCTTTAAATCCGATATCGTTTGTCAAATGACAGCAGAATTATTGTCGGGCGGACCAGTTGCGGATTCAGTTTTGGAAGATGTTAAAACACGCACCCGTTCTCTAATTGAAAAAGGAATCAAGCCAGGGCTCGGAACAATATTGGTCGGTGAAGATTCAGCAAGCGCTGGGTATGTAAGAAAAAAACATGAAACATGTGAAGAGGTAGGTCTTACGTCCCAACACATAGAGATTCCAAGTGAAGCTTCTCCCGAGACTTTGGTTGAAGCTGTAAATAATTTCAACAACGATCCTGAAGTTCACGCATATATCATTCAACATCCGGTTCCAGACGGTTTTGATTTCAATAAAGCTTTGTCACTAATGGACCCTGAAAAAGATGCAGATGGTCTTCATCCGGCAAATTTAGGAAAATTAGTACTTCAGGAAGACGGCCCTGTTCCATGCACACCGGCGGGTATACAGGCAATGCTTGTGCATTATGGAATTGAGACTAGGGGCAAGCATGTAGTTGTCATAGGAAGGGGCCCAACACTTGGCCGTCCCATGGCGTTGTTAATGTCTTCTAAAGGACCAGGTGCAGATGCTGCAGTAACTGTTGTGCATTCAGCAGTTCCAGATCTTGCTGAAATTACAAAAAAAGCAGACATTGTCATAGCAGCAGTCGGCATTCCCTCTTTTGTTACTCCTGAAATGATTAACCCAGGTTCTGTAGTCATAAGCGGAGGGATTTCTTGGGAAGGAAAAAAACTTTTACCTGATGTGGATGAAGCCGTGGGAGAAGTGGCGTCTTGGATTACGCCAAGGCTTGGCGGTGTTGGACCTACTACGGTAGCTATGTTGCTTCGTAACACAGTGGAAGCCGCTGAACGAAAAATTCTTTAAAAATTTTTCAAAACCAACTTTTTAGATTCAAAAGAAGGCTTTGAGATGGATAAGGTCAAGGTATGGCTGAAAAAATAAAAATGGGTTCAAATGGAACCCTAGAAGTACCTGATGAACCAATTATCCCTTTTATTGAAGGAGATGGAACCGGAGTTGATATTTGGCCGGCTGCAAGACATGTATTAGATGCAGCAGCCGAAAGACACGGAAGAAAAGTCGAATGGATGGAAGTTCTTGCTGGACAAAAAGCTTATGACGAAACTGGCGATTGGCTACCCCAAGACACGATTGATGCTTTTAATGAATATTTAATCGGTATAAAAGGACCGCTAACAACTCCCATCGGAGGCGGTTTTAGGAGCTTAAACGTAGCTTTGAGGCAAATACTTGATTTGTATGTTTGTCTGAGACCAGTTAGATGGTTTCCTGGGGTTCCGTCCCCTGTCAAGGCACCTCATTTGGTCGACATGGTAATTTTCAGAGAAAACACAGAAGACATTTATGCAGGCCTTGAAGCTGAAGCCTTTTCACCAGAAGCAAAAAGGCTAAGAGAATTGTTGTCTGAGAACTTCGGTTGGGAAATTAGAGAAGATTCTGGGATTGGTATAAAACCTGTTTCCAAGACAGGTTCACAACGTCTACAAAGAGCCGCTCTTCAATATGCGGTCGATAGAGGTCGAAGCAGAGTTCATTGGGTGCATAAAGGAAACATTATGAAATTCACAGAAGGTGCTTTTCAAAAATGGGGCTATGAACTCGTCAAAGAAGAATTTAGTGACCAAGCCGTAGCTTGGGAAGATTGCGGGGGTGACTCTGGAGATAAAATTCTTGTTCAAGATGCAATTGCAGACATTGCTTTACAGCAGGTACTTACACGTCCTGATGAATTTGATGTCATAGCGACAATGAATCTCAATGGCGACTATCTTTCCGATGCGCTAGCAGCTCAGGTGGGTGGTATTGGTATAGCTCCAGGAGCTAATGCAAACTACGTAACAGGACATGGAATTTTTGAAGCGACCCATGGAACAGCACCAAAATATGCTGGTCAAGACAAAGTTAATCCCTCCTCTGTGCTCCTTTCAGGAGTTCTGATGTTTGAACACATAGGTTGGAGAGATGTCGCAGATGACATTGTGAAAGCATTAGAAGCAACGATTGCTGACAAAGTCGTTACTTATGATTTCGCACGTCAAATGGAAGGCGCAACCGAAGTTAAATGTTCAGAATTTGCGCAAGCAATTGTCGATCGATTCTGAATCAGAACGTACAACTACAGAAGTCGGAGAATTTTCCGATGAGGGCAAGGTTGTAAAACGTTGGTTTAGGCTGGTCTTCAGATCAATAAAAGCCCATCCACTACCTCACATAATCGGAATTTCAGCGGGAAACATTTTCTCTCTAGTTGTAGTAGGTTTCACAATCGTTTTGGGTCGTGTAACTGATCAGGTAATTATTCCAGGTCTAGATGGTGAAGGAGTTGAAGGTCGGACCATTCTCGGTGGGTTTATCGCGATAGTAATCGTTGGCCTTATAAGAGGTTTTTCGGTAATGCTTAGAAGGTTCTTTAATTTCACAGCAGTTGAAAAAACTAAACAAACTTGGCGGTTATCAGTAATTGATCACCTTTTAGACGCCCCTAGAGCCAATTACTGGTCTAGATCCACTGGGGAACTATTAGCAAGAGTAGACACTGATGTAGAAACAGCTACATCAGTTTTAATGCCTCTAGCTTTTTCCATATCGGTAATTTCACTGATTTTGTTTTCGTTAATAAGTCTTTTGGTTATTCACCCCTTGTTCTTTTTGGTTGCATTATTACTTTTCCCTGCGCTTGCAGTATTACAAAGGTTTTTTGTTCGAGCGGTTGAAGGACCAGCAAGAAGAGCTCAAGCTCTCATAGGGGAAGTTTCAGAAATTGCACACGAAAGTCTTGACGGGATAATGGTTGTTAAGACCATTGGAAGACAAAAGCAAGAGTTGGAGAGGTTAACTGAAACTTCAGAACGTTTACGACAAGAGCGGTTAAAAATTGGATGGCAGAGATCGGTTTTTTCTCCACTGCTATATCACCTTCCGAATTTCGGAATTCTAGTTCTATTAATGGTCGGAGCATTATTAGTCGATAACGGTTCAGCAACCGTTGGTGAAACTGTCCAGGCAATGGCTTTGTTCATGATTCTCACCCTTCCAGTACAGATACTCGGTTTCATGTTTCAAGAGATGCCTCGATCAGTAGTAGCTATGGATCGAATAGATGAAATTTTTTCAATTGAAAAAATTCAATATCCGCAAGATGGAGAAGTAAAAAAACCACTAGACGTAGTTTTTGACAAAGTTGGCTTTTCTTACCCTGCAGAAAACGAAGGACAAGTTAGACAAATTGTTTTAGAAGATTTTTCTGAAAAGATTGTCGAAGGTGAATCTGTTGCTTTGGTCGGGTCAACAGGATCTGGTAAGAGCACACTTGTAATGCTTATGTCTGGTTTGGTTGAACCAACATCAGGAAGCGTAACTTTAGGAGAAGCAAATCTAGGATTACTAGGACCAGATTTTGTATCAGACCATGTTGCCCCGGTTTTTCAAGAGACATTTCTTTTCGCTTCAACTCTTCGCGAAAATTTAGCATTAGATAAGAACGTTTCAGAATCAGAAATTTTATCAGCTCTTAAAGTTGCATCAGCCGATGAATTCGTTTCCGAACTCCCTCAAGGAATTGAAACAATAGTTGGGGAACGAGGTATAACACTGTCAGGTGGACAACGTCAGCGCATAGCCATTGCACGTGCATTATTGAGAAAGCCTTCCGTGTTGATTTTAGATGATGCTACATCTGCTGTAGACCCGAAAGTTGAAGCAAAAATTTTACAAAACATCAAGATAGAAACTAATTGTTCTCTACTTGTAGTTGCCCACAGATTAGCGACAATTCGACTAGCGGAAAGAGTCATATTTCTTGATGATGGAAAAGTTGTAGCTTCAGGTTCTCATGAAGAACTATTACAAATTGAAGATTATGCCAATCTTGTCAACGCCTATGAGGATGTAACGCTATGACTTTTTTGGATGGGCACGACGCTATTGGAAAAGAATTCGAAACTGAACCTCAAGATTTAGAAGGGATTGAAGGTGTAGGAGCTCTAAATGTTTTGAAGAGAGGCTTGAAAGCGTCTCCAGAATTAAAAGCAGGTGTTTCTCTAACAGCTTTAATGGCATTAGCAGTAGCAGGTGGAAAATTATTAGTGCCTCTCACAATTAAAGAAGTTCTTGACCGAGGCATCACAACGAATGGAGTGAATGTAAATTCAGTTCTTCTTTTCTCATTTATATCAATGTTTCTTTCAATAGCAGGGATGGCTTTAGGTAAGGCAACTTACTATCGCTTAGCTAAAACAGCAGAGAACGTTTTAATGGGTTTAAGAATAAGAACGTTTGAGCACTTGCATAGATTAAGTATTGCTGATCACGTAGACGCCAGAAAAGGTGCCCACACAGCGCGAGTAACAAGTGATGTTGAAACCCTTACGCAATTTGCTCAATGGGGAGCAATAGCGTGGATAATCAATTCCATACAAATACTCGCAGTATTAGTAATAATGGTTCTCTACTCATGGCATCTTTCCATAGTCACCCTGTTAGTCCACGCACCTTTATTTCCAGTTCTTAGATGGATGCAACGCAAACAACTACAAGCGCATGACCGGGTTCGAAGTCGAGTGTCAGACACACTTTCAGTAGTTTCAGAAGCTATCCAGGGAGTTGATGTTGTAAGAGCTTACGGTTACCGGCGCAAAACAAGGGCTAAATTACACGACGCCATTAATTATCAATACAAAGAACAGATGGTAGCTCAAAAGTATTTCTCTTTTGTTCTTCCGATCACAGACATTATTGGAGTTGCTGCAATTGCAGCGGTTGTAGGCGCAGGGGTTTACTGGGGGCCAGATTGGGGAGTTACTTCTGGAGAGCTAATTGCTTTTGTATTTTTATCCAACTTACTAGTAATGCCGATATCTGAATTGGGAGAAGTTCTTAATCAGACTCAGACAGCACTTGCGGGATGGTGGAAAGTACTTGATGTTCTAGACAAAGAAATTGAAGTCAAAGAACCATCTAAAGGTTTAACTCTGCCTGAAAGTCCACTTGATGTGAAATTAGAAGAAGTTGATTTTTCATATCGAACCGGAGGTTTAGTACTCAATAATATAAATGTCTACATTCCTGCTGGGGTCTCAGTAGCTGTTGTTGGTGAAACAGGATCCGGGAAAACAACTTTTGCGAAACTACTTACACGATTAGCAGATCCAACAAATGGGAGAGTGTTGATAAACGGTCAAGACCTTTCAGAAATAGATTCCGATCACAGGCATAGATCGATAAGGATGGTGCCGCAAGATGGTTTCTTATTTGATACAAGTTTGATCGAAAATGTTCGCTACGGTCGAAGTAATGCAAAAAGAAGCGATGCAGAAGAATCAATTGACGCTTTAGGTTTATGGCCCTGGATAAATCAACTACCTGACGGGTTAGAAACAAGAGTCGGAGAAAGAGGTGAGTCTTTATCAGTGGGAGAGCGACAGTTGGTTGCGCTTGCTAGAGCACAAGTAGCTGACCCTGGTTTACTAATTTTAGATGAAGCTACTTCAGCGATCGACCCTGAAACTGAACAGATGCTTGAGAGCACTTTAGAACGTCTAGCACAAGGTCGTACAACCGTGAGTATTGCCCATCGTATTTCAACTGCTGAGCGAGCAGACATGATCCTAGTTTTTGATAAAGGAGAAATAGTAGAAAAGGGCGAGCATTCTGATCTAATAAACTCAACAGGAATTTATTCAAAGCTTTATGAATCTTGGATTGGAAATACAAGAGAACTGTGAAAAAAGTAACAAATTTTTTTGACTATGAATTTCTATCCCTATTTATAATTTAGAAAGTATTCTCAGTGAGAGTGAACAAATTAAATGGAGTCAATCTTGAGTAATAATCCCATCCGAGTAGCCATAACAGGAGCAGCAGGTCAAATTGGTTATAGTCTTGTCTTTCGAATAGCCAGTGGTCAACTATGTGGTCCAAATCGACCTGTAATTCTTCAATTATTAGAGATACCGCCTGCAATGGGAGCGTTAGAGGGCGTGGCCATGGAACTTGATGATTGTGCTTTTCCCTTATTGGAAAAGATAGAACTCTCAGATCAAGCAGATCAAGCTTTTGAAGGTGCCAATGTAGCTCTGCTAGTTGGATCTAGACCAAGAAGTCAAGGAATGGAACGCAAAGACCTTCTGGAAGCAAATGGTGAAATTTTTACCGGCCAAGGAGCAGCTTTGAATGATAAAGCTGCAGAAGATTTACGTGTCCTAGTAGTGGGTAATCCAGCTAATACCAATTGTCTAATAGCAATGAACAATGCACCTGACATACCTAGACATAGATTTTCAGCTATGACACGTTTGGATCACAACAGAGCAATAACTCAAGTTGCACAGAGAATGGAAATACCGACAACAGAAATAAAAAAAATGACAATTTGGGGTAACCATTCAGCAACCCAATATCCAGATCTCTTTAATTGTAGAATTTCTGATAAGTCTGCTTCTGACTTAATAGATGATCAAGATTGGTTAGAAAAAGTTTTTATCCCATCAGTTCAACAAAGAGGTGCAGCCATAATTGAAGCACGCGGTTTATCTAGCGCTGCTTCTGCTGCAAATGCCGCGATTGATCATGTTAGGGACTGGATCAGTGAAACTCCTGAGAATGATTGGGTTTCTATGGCTGTATGTTCTGACGGAAGTTACGGAGTAGAAGAAGGACTGATCTCATCTTTTCCTGTTACATGCTCAAATGGTGATTGGGAAATTGTAAAAGATCTTCAGATAGATGAGTTTTCCAGAACAAAAATTGATGCTTCTGTTCAAGAACTTTCTGAAGAGCGAGACACTGTTTCTGATCTGGGATTAATTTAAGAGTTGCTTGTCACAACCACTTAACCAAGTCACCTTTTTTGACTGAACAATCGTTGATTACAACTCCTGTTATTCCACCTCGCCACTCAGGAGTTAATGCATCTCGAAGTCCTTCAGAGACCTCATTCATCAGCTTGCAAGGAACTGTTTCACCTGTCACTTCAATTTTTAGTTCACCGATTTGAAGGATCTTTCCAATAGTTTCCTCTAGGTCGATTCCACTAACTATAAAATTTGCCCTTCTCTCTTTAGGGTTGACAAATTTACCGATGCTTTCAGTAGCTGATTCCCAACTCTCCTTTGAAAGAACAGTCACCTGACGTTTCGTACCAGGTTCTTTTGCGGAACCTGCAATACCTTCGCCGGCAATTACATCTGCTTCAGTAAGAGAAATCATTGGTTCACCATGAAGTTTTTTCAACCAAATTTCTAATAACTCGCCCATTGCTAAAAGCTACTCTCTATCGAAATCAAAAACTGTTGTAGGGCGGATTGTTTCGAAAATATTTTCTAGTTGCTCAAAAACTATTGATTTATCCAAAAGCACTCTTGGATCCCCACCAATCTCCATTTTTCCCTCGATGATTGCGGTTAAAGGGTCTATTGTTCCTTCAAATAGAGCAACTGCAGTAGACAGGTCAGTTTCATACCAAACATCAGGCTTAGAGTCGCCACTTGCAGTAACAGTTGTATTTCCTTTATCAATCTTAATTTGCCAAATAGTTAATGTTTCACCCACAACTCTGTACTCAATAACGAGTTCAATGTCAGTTGCCACTTCAGACAAACCTAAGTGAGACTGGGCGACAGAATTTAATTTATCTATCCAAGCGTCAGACATGTAAATGATTTTTTCCACATTTCAATCTTACGTGCCTCCGTGATAGATCTTCCTTATCTTCCTAGTACTGTGAAACAGTGGAGAAAATTGGAACCGGTCAGAAAACCTTTGACTACAGTCCTGTTCGAGGTATTTGGACAAGGCTTGAAGGACCAGAAGACGTTCTAGATTTAATGGACAAAGGCCTAGATAATGTAATTGCAGTAATTAGAGATGCTGGAGCGACCTTTTTATCTCCAATTTTTGATGAGCTGCGTGGGGTGATCTGCACGGAAGGCACTATCAGAAGTCATATTGGGATAGTAAGTCGAGAATTTCAAATACCAGGCATAATTGCAGCTGAATTATTTTACGATTCTGAAAACGGCACTGAGATAATTCTTGATGGAACAGGACCCGAAGGTCTAATTTATCTAGCTGATTAACATGGAAATGATTACAGAAGTCAATAATTACCTGAAAGCTATCAACCCGATTTCAGCCAGACTTATGGCAGAAAGAACCGGTTATTCATCCCAGTTAATCCCAGTCACTTCCTATGTGACAGTCTCAGCGATTGAAGCTTTCTTAAGGTATCCAGAAGCTATAGATGTAATAACTGAATCTATGACTCCAGAAGAGATAGGTGTCTTAGCTAGAAGACCGTCGTGTCAAGCTAATTCAGTTTTCCTTTGGGGAGTTGCTAATTTCTGGCTACTAGGAAGAAACATCATGTCTCTAATTGATCCATCGTTAGACAATGTTTCAAATGCACATAAAGTTTTAGATTTTTGGGGACGTGTCTCACGCTCGTATAGAGGTGGCGAGTATTTACATGCAGCTGACAATGGAAACAAGATAAATGTTTTGGATTTATCCCATTTAGAATTTCTAAAACAATCTGCTAGTCCAGTAAATGCGGAAAGACAAGCCTTAATAAGGCATTTGAACGCTACCTTAATCAATTATCTGTTCCTGCTCTATTTTGATACCCGTGTTGGACATGGAGACACAGGACCCTACAAAACAGAAGATGGTCGAACAATAATTGTCCGGGACTATTTCAGACTCAGTAAAAGTGATTTTTGGTGGTCAGATGTCGCAGATGAACTACCTTACGAAAATTTGACAGCAATTTTTGTTTTAGATCCAACAGTTAAAGTCACAGTGACAGATTTTGGAACTTCCGTGACAACCCCTGAAGATTATTTAAACCATTTAGAGGAATTTGCAATTTTCGCCAATAAAAATGGGCAATTAGAACCGATTGACGATAATCAATTCGAAACTTTTGTTTCGAAAATAAAACAAGTCCAAAAAAGTCATTATAGAAATATTGTCGCCATGGACAGAGATGAGCGAATCCGGTGCGGGGCGTATGTCTATTTCACTTTTTTAAGACCCTTTGCACAAATAGCTGGAGTTGAAAAAGAAATTGATTGGGAGTGTCCACGAGACATACCAGAAGACATATACCCTCTGGTAACCGCTGAAATTGAACCCCCACAACAAGATCCAAATAACGACCCTTATCCCTACTATGAGGAGATTAATAAATGAGTATCCCTACCCCTGCTGATGAAAAGCGTCACGAAGGAGGTTCCGAAAGGCTTTGGAGTGAATCGTGGTATATGGACTGGTTTGACGCTGAAGGAAAAAACGGAGGGTATGTGCGTATGGCAGTATGCCCCAACTTAAAAGAATGTTGGTTTTGGTGTTGCATAGTTGGTCAAGATCAGAAGCCTGTTTTTATTGTTGATCACGACTCAGCGATACCTGAACCTCCAGGATTAGAAATCAGATCCTCAGGTTTGTGGGCAGACCTAGCAGTGGAAAGTCCACTTGAATATTTCAGTGTAGGTGTAGAAGCGTTCGGAGTTGCTTTAGACGATCCGATAGAAGCTTATGGAGACATGAGAGGTGAAAAGATTCCTGTTGGGATCGACCTAGGTTGGGCTACGGATTCTCACCCAGAAGAGACTGATAGTTCTGATCCCTGGGCTTTTCATTATGAGGTGACCACTAGATATGAAATTCCATGTCGCGTATCAGGTGAAATTCAAATTGGTGAAAACAAGTCTCAGGTTGACGGCTGGGGACAACGAGACCACTCATGGGCAGAAAGAGACTGGTGGGACAAGGGATGGACATGGTTTTCAGGACGCTTTAATGACGGGTCACGTTTTCATGCAGTTTCCGTTGAAGGGCATGATTTAGGTATTGGGTATCACTCATCTCAGAAAGGATTAATTGGTGAAAATAGAGTCGTGTCTGAGCCAAAACTGGGACAAGAAGGAATACCTACTAGTGGCTACGTCAAACTTGGAGACACAACTATAGAGTTCGAACCTATCGCATGGGCACCAGTACTTTTAACAGATCCCGATAATGGCTCTATCTCAAGGTTCCCGCGAGGTCTGGTTTCTGTGCAAAGCGACGATGGCCGAGAAGGACACGCCTGGATTGAATTTAATCAACCACAGAAGTAAAACTAAATCACTATTTTTTTAAGAGAGCTTTTTTCGAAATCGAGTTAATTGCTAGAACAAGTCCGAAAGCAAAAAAACCTAAAACAAGAGGAATTAGAAGGTCGTCTGAATCAGGCCAGTCAAGGGTTGTCCCAGAAGTCACTTCATCTCCGTCGTCATTTATAACACCAACGCCGTTTGGCCAAGGCCAAAGAACTCTTGAAGACCCAAGCATTAATCCGACTAGACAAGATATAACCAAATCACGATGTTTATCTAACAAGGTTTTAAGAAGAGTGGAAAACAATGCGAGCCCAATAATTGCACCAATTGAAAGCACGAAAAGCTTTGTGAATTCCTGATGATCGATTGCACTTAACACAGCAGCGTAATTACCCAAAATTAGTAGTAAGAATGCACCCGAAACACCGGGAAGTATCCAAGCGCAAATCGCAACAAAACCTGAAAAAAAGAAGATCCATAGCGATGGATCATCGAACACAGTAGAGCGCAGACCGAGAATAAAAAAGAAAAGAATTGCCGTAACCAGTGAGACAATAGTTTTTTGCAGATTCCAATAATTGAGTAATGAACAAGCAATTACTGTAGAACCTGCAACCAAACCAAAAAAAAGACCTGACATAGGTTCAGGATGCTTTTCAAGAAGATCTACCATGACCCCTGAAACAGAAACAATAGTCACCAACATCCCAAAAATGACCGGAAGTAAAAAAGAGAAATCAATTTTTTTAAGTTCCTGTCGGAAACCAAAAAAATCTGCTCTTAAAATTTTCCCTAAACATAAAGCGCACTTACTTATATTTTCCAGAAGTTTCTCGTAGATGCCAAAAACAAGAGCTATGGTTCCCCCTGAAACTCCCGGAACTACATCTGCCACTCCCATGGCAATACCTCTAGAAAAATTAGTAACTAGTTTTTTTAATTGGAAAATCATCGAAACAGGTCTATCCATCAGATTTAAATTCCGACAAAAAAGGTGTTATTGCCTCGATTATCTGACGAGGAGCACGAATTGGTTTCCCAGAACTATTTGTAATTGCAATTCTGGCACGCTGAGTAGCAACTACATCCGATTCATCAAAAATCTGTTGCCACCATAAAGAAGAAGCTCTACGGATTTCCAAAACCTCAGTTAATATCGTAAGACGGGCACCTGCTTCTACAGGTTTAATAAAACTGGTCTCTATTTGTGATACAACAAATCGAAAATCATTTTTTTCAATTTCGTGTAGTGCTACACCAGCTTCTTCAAGCATTTCTATGCGACCGGTTTCAAACAGTTGGATATAAGAAGAATGATTTAAGTGCCCGTAAGGGTCTAGTTCATAAAACCGAACTTTTACTTCATGACGATGAGGCACAGCATTGACGTTAGTCGGACATACGGGTTTTGTGGCAACGCATTCAATAACAAATTACTAAAGTTGCTTAACTGAAAGGGTTGCTATTCTCTGTTCCTTCAGCAGGAGGGATCCTTCCGGCTTTATACCAATAAACCCCGCTTAATACTAAAAGTCCCGGCCAAAAAATAACTGAACATATAAGACCAATAACGAAAAATGGCCAAAACCAAGTTTTTTGATGATCAGGTCTTTTTCTGATATCCCAAAGAAACTTTATCCAAAGAGCTACACAGATTAAATAGAGAATCAGCACGACTTAGATACCTTTCTGCAATGAATTAGATTATTCATGTCACTTGATATTAACTGTAATTTACTTAACGTTGCCCAGATAAGGCACGGTTTTTGACTTTTGCTTTCATGTAGTCGCGGTTCATAAACGCAATAAAGTCGAGATTTATTTCTTTGGGACATGCTTCATGACACTCTCCATGATTCGTGCATGAACCAAAAAACTCTTCCATAGTCCCAACCATTGATTCTGTTCTTTTCCATCTTTCTGCCTGCCCTTGAGGTAATGAAGCCATGTGAGCGAGTTTTGCCGATGTGAATAATTGTGCGGCAGAGTTTGGGCAAGCTGCTACACAGGCACCACATCCAATGCAGGCTGCAGCATCAAAAGCTTGATCAGCTGCCTCTTTTGGAACTGGAGTCAGATTCGCGTCAGAGGCTGCACCAGTATTGACGGAAATGTATCCTCCTGATTCGATTATTTGATCAAAAGGAGACCTATCAACTACTAGATCGCGAATGACCGGAAATGACACTGCCCTAAAAGGTTCAATAACAATCTCATCACCGTCAGAAAATTCACGCATATGCAATTGGCAAGTAGTTGTTGCTTTTCTCGGGCCGTGGGCTTGTCCATTAATCATCACACCACAAGTACCGCAGATTCCCTCTCGGCAATCACTTTCGATAGCTACAGGTTCAAGTCCCTGATTGTTCAATTCTTCGTTAAGAAGATCAATCATTTCCAGAAAAGAAGCTTCAGTAGTTATTTGTTGAGTGTATTTTTCAAAAGACCCTTTAGTGTTAGGGCCTTCTTGTCTCCAGATTTTTAGATTTACTGTGATCGTTTCTGACATTTATCTCTCACTTATAACTTCGCTGGGTAAGGGTCACATTTTCGAACTCAAGTTCTTCGACATGTCTAGTTTGTAAAACGTTCTGTTCTTTCCATTCCCATGCCGCGACATGGGTAAAGTTTTCATCATCCCTCTGAGCTTCGCCTTCAGAGGTTTGATGCTCTTCTCTGAAGTGACCACCACAAGACTCTTCTCGTTCCAACGCATCCTGTGCCATTAGTTCTGCCAATTCGAAGAAATCAGAGACCCTCCCAGCTTTCTCTAAAGAGAGGTTCAGGGTGTCGGCGCTACCCAGAACTCGTACATCGCTGAAGAATTCTTCTTTTAATGCGGCGATTTCCGATTTTGCTTTTTCAAGGCCTTCTTTATTTCTACTCATGCCTATGTGATCCCACACAAGTCTTCCAAGCTCTCTGTGGAAGTAGTCAACTGAACGGGTTCCATTGATTGAAAGCCATTTTGAAGTTTCATCTTCAATCCCTTGAACAGCATTAGTGAAAACCGGATCATCAGTTGGAACAGCTGGTTGGCCTAGTTGATCGGCTAGGCCATCACCGATTGTGTAGGGAAGAACAAAGTAGCCATCTGCTAAACCTTGCATCAAAGCACTTGCTCCCAAACGGTTTGCACCATGGTCAGAAAAGTTTGCTTCGCCTATGGCATAAAGCCCCGGTATGGTCGTCATTAAATTGTAGTCAACCCATACGCCACCCATTGTGTAATGGATAGCCGGATAAATGCGCATTGGCGCTTCATAAGGGTTTTCCCCAGTGATACTTTCATACATATCAAAGAGGTTTCCGTATTTTGCAGAAATAGCTGAATGACCATCTCTTTGGATAGCAGCAGAAAAATCTAAATACACACCGTTTTTTAGAGGGCCAACACCGTGCCCTTGGTCAACGACATTCTTAGCATTCCTTGACGCAACATCTCTAGGCACCAGATTTCCGAAAGCTGGATATTTAGTTTCCAGGTAATAATCTCTTTCGTTTTCTGGAATTTCGTGTGCAACTCTGGAGTCATCGAAAGCTTTAGGAACCCAGATTCGACCGTCATTTCGAAGGGATTCAGACATCAAAGTTAATTTCGATTGGAAATCATCACTAGCAGGTATACAAGTCGGATGTATCTGCGTGTAACAAGGGTTAGCGAAAAAGGCACCACGTCTATGTGCTCTCCATGCTGCAGTAACGTTGCTCATCATCGCATTAGTTGAAAGGAAGTAAACATTTCCATACCCGCCTGTTGCTAAAACAACTGCATGGGCGGAATGAGCAACCACCTCACCGGAAAGTAAGTCCCGTGTAACAATTCCGCAAGCTCTTCCATCTTTTGTAACAACATCGAGTAACTCTGAACGTGTGTGTAACTCAACACTTCCAGCTGAAACCTGACGCATCATCGCCGAGTAGGCACCTAGTAGAAGTTGTTGTCCAGTTTGACCTCTTGCATAAAAAGTTCTTGAAACTTGAGCGCCACCGAAAGAACGGTTATCTAAAAGGCCGCCATATTCCCTAGCAAAAGGAACCCCCTGAGCCGTTGCTTGGTCAATAATGTTTGTCGATACTTCTGCAAGACGATGCACGTTAGCTTCTCTAGAGCGGTAGTCACCGCCTTTTATAGTGTCGTAAAAAAGTCTGTATACAGAATCTCCATCGTTTTTATAGTTTTTAGCCGCATTTATTCCACCCTGAGCAGCAATGCTGTGGGCCCTACGTGGACTGTCGTGGAAAGTAAAAGCTTTTACCTTGTACCCCAATTCACCCAAGGAGGCCGCAGCAGATGCACCAGCTAAACCAGTTCCGACAACAATGACATCGAATTTTCTTTTGTTATTAGGGTTAACTAATTTCATTGAGAACTTATGGTTTTCCCATTTTTCTTCTAATGAACCATCAGGCACTCGAGAGTTAAGCACCGTATTATTGTTTTTTGCCATGGCTTAGTGGTCCTCTAGTTGTTTTGTCAGGCATGCCAAAATTTCATCATTACTGGCAAGATCGTTTACTTGACAAAGGCGTTCATCTTCATCTATCAGATTGGCCTGAGTCATAATCGGGAAACTGAGATTCCCTAAAAGAATTAAACCAGCGAAACTCGCAGCAAAACCTTTACGTAAATGGTTGTATTTAGGGTTGTTTATTCCAAGGCTTTGAAACATTGACCAAGCTCCATGAAAGATATGCCAAGCTAAAGCCATATTTGCTACCACGTAAAAAATAGCTACCGGAATTCTAGAAAGTGAAGAGTAGAGATTGTGGTATGGGTCACCGGGAACAAAATCATCACCTAACCACCAGCCCCACGTCAGATCTGCAAGATGGTAAAAAAGGAATAAGGCAATAATTGGACCGGTCCAACGCATTGTGCGACTTGCATAATTTGCAGCGATGTATTCTCTCCCACCTTCATATTTTTTCTCACCACCTTGGAAAGAGGCGTTTAGACTCGATTTGCGACTCATTTCCTTAAGTGTGATCGCTGAGTGAAGGTGCAGGGCAAACATTACCATTAGTCCTAATCTCAAAAGCCAAAGAATCAGTGATCTTGGCAGAATTCCGCTTCCTAGATTTCTCAGAGATTCTGCGTATTCATGCATTTTCGCGGGACCTTCATAAACATGAAGATTTCCAATCATATGAATTAGGACGAAACCTAAAAGGCCGATTCCTGTCAAAGCCATTACCCATTTTCTACCAACAGCTGTTTGATAAAGGTTTAGAGGAAAAGGCCATTCGCGACGGCTTTGTCGAATTGGCTTTACTCGGTATCTTTCGGTGGTTGTTTGAGTCATGGTTTCTCCGGGTCAAGCCGGTTTATCTGGGCAAAATGACACTACTTTAAACGCTACCCGAGAGTATCTCCTTGTAGATGTATCCATGCAAAAGGTCACACTATATTTTTTCTTTCCTTAAAAACAAGTGCAGTTAACAAAATGTTTCTCAATTACATCCGTAATTCATTGAAATTTTTTTTAGTTCGCTCCGGTATTTAAATGAGGCAAAAGGATCGCTAGGGTTTCGCCATGGGTAATTTGTTTTCGAGAAATAGAAATACTCAACGACCAGCTAATTTAGGTGAACTTAAAGCCAGCGGCTGGGAGTCGATTCCAGTAAAAGAAGAACTTAGAAGAAATCTGGTTGCAAGAATACGTAACGGTGATTCTTTGTTTTCAGGAGTTCATGGCTACGAAGAGACAGTCATGCCTCAGTTGGAGAACGCAATATTAGCAGGCCACGATGTAATTTTTCTTGGAGAGAGAGGGCAAGCTAAAACACGTTTAATTCGAGGTTTGGTTCAACTATTAGACGAGTGGATGCCGGTAGTGGCCGGATCAGAGATAAATGACGATCCTTTCTCACCAGTTTCAAAACATGCCAAGGACTTAATTTCCCAATTAGGTCAAAACACTCCAATTGAATGGGTGCACAGGGACCTCAGGTACGGAGAGAAACTAGCAACTCCGGACACATCAATAGCTGATCTGATAGGTGAGGTTGATCCAATAAAAGTCGCTGAAGGCAGATATCTCTCAGATGAGCTAACTCTTCACTATGGACTAGTGCCGCGAACGAACCGAGGGTTGTTTGCTATTAATGAACTCCCAGATTTGGCAGAGAGAATCCAAGTTGGACTACTAAACGTTTTGGAGGAAAGAGACATTCAAATAAGAGGTTACAAAATTCGTCTTCCCCTTGACGTTGTTTTGTTCGCATCCGCAAATCCTGAGGATTACACCAATAGAGGTCGGATCATTACGCCTTTAAAGGATCGTTTTGGTTCTCAAATTAGAACCCATTATCCAACTGCACCAGAAATAGAAATGGACATTGTAGAGCAAGAGGCGTCAATTCCTTCAGTAGGTGAACTAGAAGTCAATGTCCCAAATTTCATGACCAGAGTGATAGCAGTTCTAACACAAGAAGCGCGCAATAGCCCTCACTTAAATCAGAGGTCAGGAGTTTCAGTTCGAATGAGTGTCACTAACCAGGAAGCTATGATTGCTAACTCTGTTCGGCGGGCGTTGCGGAACAAAGAAAATGAAGCAGTGCCAAGAATTTCAGATTTGAACGCATTGATTGCTGCAACAGCAGGAAAAGTGGAAATAGAAAGTTTAGATGAAGAACGTGACTCTGAAATTGTGAATCAGCTATTAAATGAAGCAGTACTAAATGTGTTTCGTGATCTTGTTCCTAGTGATTTACATCAGCCGATCATTGAAGCTTTTGAAAATCTGGAAGGAATTTCAACAGGTGAAGACATAAAATCTGATGATTATCAAGATGTAGTCAGCTCAAAAGTCCCAGCACTTAAACCTGCGGTTGAAATGGTTTTAGAAGGAAACGATTCAAATGGTTCAGCCTTAACAGCTAGTGCCGTTGAGTTGATTCTGGAAGGATTGCATCTGTCAAAGAGACTAAATAAGTATGCGTCGGGCGCCCGAGCAAATTATGCCGCTCGTCAGTGAAGTTTGATCAAATTAATTTCTTGTCATAATTCCGTTATCAAAAACAACTCTGTCTCCGACGCGCGTCTGAAACAGAATTTGATCTGACTCTTCCCAAGCGTGAATTTCTAATACCTCACCAGGCATAACAGGCGATTTGAATCTTCCACCCATACTTCCGAAACGTACAGGGTCAGAATCACACAATGCATGCAGTAACGCGCGTCCAGTAAATCCGTAGGTGCATAGACCATGAAGGATTGGTTTATCGAAACCGGCTGCCGAAGCGAATGAAGGATCTGAGTGTAGTGGATTGCGATCACCGTTTAATCTGTAAAGAAGAGCTTGGTCAGTTCTTGTTTCGTATGAAACAAGATGGTCGGCGTCACGGTCTGGCAAATTCCATTCAGTTGCAGGCCCACGATCACCTCCCCAACCTCCTTCGCCTCCAATGAACAAGCCTGATTTTGTGCTCCACATTGGATTTCCTTCACTGTCAGCGACATCTGTCTCAAGGTAAACAAGTGCTGCTTTACCTTTGTCGTATATAGGACCAATTTTTCCAGTTGATACTGCAGTTCCAGCTGCTGGAAGAGGTTGATGTAGGGTAATCTCCTGTTCAGCGTGAAGAAGGTTTACGGGGTTGAAATCCCCAAAACTTGGAGTGCTTCCTCCACCCATAACTACGACTTGGGTAGGAAAAGCCACTTGGTTGATTCCGTTACTGTTTTCAGTTGTAAATTCAAGCTCGAAACCTGTCGGATCAGAAACTCCTGCTCCTACACCAAGTGCGTATAACAAACTGTCTTTCGATGTCCATGAAAATTCTGCAGGTTCTCCTACGGATCCTGACGCATCTGGATTAATTGGCATAATTTCCTCCTGTTTTCTAGATAAGAATCTACTACATGGAAGGTGATAGCCAACAAGGCTGATAAATAGAAATATGAGCTACCTCGATTAGAGTCTGATCATAATGAATTTGTCCCCAGAGCTTATAAATGAAAGTTCATTGAAAGAATGGTTTGATACGCAAGGCCTTGGAAAAGGTGAAGACATTTCTTTTGAGCGTGTAAAAGCAGGCGAATCAAATGAAGTTTTTATCGTCAAACGATCTACTAGTCGTTGGGTGTTGCGAAGACCTTCATTAGTTCCTCTGTCATTTGATGGTTCCAATAGAATCATGGAAAGAGAATTTAAATTTCAATCAGCGTTAGAAGGAACGAAAGTACCTCACGCAAAAGCGATTTCTTTGTGCACAGACATTTCGGTGACAGGATCATTTTTTTATGTAATGGAATGGGTAGACGGCATGGTTCCCACTGACCCTATTCCCAATGAATTAGGTGGAATCGATTCATATCATCACATAGCGATTCAACTTCTTGAAGCGTTGGGAGAATTGGCCTCAGTAGACTATGAGGCTGCTGGTCTAGCTGACTTGGGCCGTCCAGAAGGTTTTCTTGAAAGACAAGTGGGGCGTTGGAAAGGCCAACTCGACTCATACCAAAACAGAGAAATCCCTGGAATAGACAAAGTGGCAAAATGGCTTGAAGACAACAGGCCAAGAAAAACTACCCCTGGAGTAATGCATGGTGATTACAACTTTCATAACATGCTTTTTTCCAAAGATAAAAAACCATCTCTATTGGCTGTTCTGGATTGGGAAAACGCAACAATAGGTGACCCCTTAATGGATCTAGGGTATTTAATGGGGACACTTAATTTTGAACATAAAAACATGCCGACTAAAACTCAATCTATTTCCTTGTGGTCGGATCGATCCGGAATAAAAGCGGAGTCACTTGGCTGGTATGTCGTGATGAGCAAGTTCAAACTTGCCTGCATGTTGGAAGGTGTTTATGTCCGCCAAGTTGAAAATTCGACTAGAGAAACAACGACATTTTTAGGAGAAATGGTGGTCAGGCTCATTGACGATGCAACCGAATTTATTCCAAAAGCTGCAGACTGGTAGTGACAACCGTTCAAGAAATTTTTTCTTTTCTTCTCTTATTTATTTCGTTTTGTCTATTAGCTATTTGTAAACACAAGAAGGTAAGTTCTTAAAAGGTTTTTAGAAAAATGGAGTTGTAGTGCACGACGAAACAAGACATTTCAGTGGAGTTCGTCGTTTCACCTATTCGAAGTGGGATGGAACCCAACAGATATCGGAGCTTGACGCCAACGCGTTAATGGAGGCTTTGGGTGATGAGCTAATCGAACACGGAGATCCTAATTCAGCGTTACGAAGATTAATGCAACGAGGTTTGGATTTTGAAGGTGGAAGATTAGAGGGTTTAAGAGACATACTCCAAAAACTAAGACAAAAAAGACAAGACACGATTGAACAAAACAGTTTGGGAGGTATTTATGACGAGATTAATGAGGCGCTCGAGCAGGTAATTTCAACCGAACGTGAATCGCTTGAAGCAATACAGAATCGGTTTAGAGATGATAAAAGAAAACAAGAAATAAATGACGAAGCTTTAAAGGCTAGAAGAGATGAACTTGATTTGTTAGAACATGAAAATCTTGCAAGTCGTGTTAAGGGGTTAAGTGATTACGACTTCACTTCAACTGCCGCAGCACAAAAGTTTGAAGAGCTTGTAAACGATTTACGCGAACAGTTAATGCAACAAGCTATTGATCAAATGGCCGGAGAGATGAAAAATATGACCTCAGAAGACATGTCGAGAATGAAAGACATGTTGGCTGCTTTGAATGAGATGCTCAATCAAAAACAAGAAGGTGAGGAACCAGATTTTGAAAAGTTCATGCATGAATACGGCGATTTTTTTCCTGAAAATCCGAAAAGTTTAGAAGAACTTTTAGAAGTGATGGCTCAGAGAATGGCGACCATGGAACAAATTTTAAATTCTATGTCCCCTGAGCAAAGAGCGCAGCTTGAAGAATTATCTGAGCAACTCCTAGAAGATATGGATTTACGTTGGCAGATGGATCAGTTATCTGAAAATTTGCGAGAAGCATTTCCGAAAATGGGGTGGGAGCAAGCAGTTGAATTTAAGGGAGATAACTCTTTAAATCTTCCGGAGGCAATTCAGACTTTCGAAGACCTTGCTGATTTAGATCGCTTAGAACAAATGTTGAGAAATGTTTCAAACCCAGGAGCATTGTCAGAAGTTGACAATGATAAAGTCCGAGAGCTTTTAGGAGAAGAGTCAGCAGAGAGTCTTGAAAGATTGTCTCAAATGAGCAAAATGCTTGAAGAGTCTGGATTAGTTGAGAGTAAAGAAGGTCAGCTCAGTTTGACGCCAAAAGCAATCAGGAAGTTAGGTCAAAACGCTTTAGCTGATCTTTATAGGCGTATATCTAAAGATCGCGCAGGTAGGCATAATGCAGAAACAATCGGAGCTGGGCATGAACGAGACTATGCAACTAAAAGCTATGAGTTCGGAGATCCATTCAATTTGAATATAGAGAGGACAGTCAGAAATGGACTTGTTCGCAACGGTTCAGGAACACCTGTAGATCTAAAGCCAGAGGATTTTGAAATTGAACGTACAGAAGCAACAGTTCAAGCTTCGACTGTTTTGATGCTTGATCTTTCTCTCTCAATGCCGATGCGAGACAATTTCCTGCCCGCAAAGAAAGTCGCGATGGCTTTGAATTCGTTGATATCAGGTCAGTTCCCTAGAGATTTTTTGGGTGTAGTTACTTTCAGTGAAATAGCAAGAGAGATAAGACCGGAAAAACTTCCGGAGGTTTCATGGGACTATGTTTATGGAACAAACATGCAACATGGCCTATTACTTGCTCGACGAATGCTGGCAAAACAGAGCGGTACCAAACAAATAATCATGGTTACTGATGGAGAGCCAACTGCTCATATAACTGAAGAAGGGTTTCCTTTTTTTAGTTACCCACCTTCATCTGAGACTGTTGAAAAAACTCTTTTAGAAGTTAAACGCTGCACTCGAGATGATATTCGAATAAATGTGTTTATGTTGGACGCGACCCCTTACCTGACTCGTTTCATAGAGCATGTAACCAAAATGAATGGCGGTAGAGCTTTTTTCACTACAAATCAGAGTTTGGGGGACTACTTACTTGTTGATTTTGTTGAACAGCGTCGCTCTTTCACGTCAGCCAGATAAAACTCAAAAACACTACCTTTAAAGCAAATTTTTCAAGTTTTTATTGTCGCGGTATTGCTTTTTCACTAATAACAATGGTGTAATTACATGATGGGAATCTATGCAAAAGCTGATTTAGACACTTCATGGCAAGATGAAGCGAATTGTTTGGGCGTTGATCCTGACTTGTTTTTCCCTGAAAGAGGGGCAAGCACTCGTGAAGCTAAAGAGGTTTGTCAAGGCTGCGTAGTTAAAGATGATTGTCTTGAATTTGCTTTGCAGAATGGTGAAAAATTTGGAATTTGGGGTGGAATGAGCGAGAGAGAAAGGCGTCGAATAAGACGACAACGCGCTCTTGAACGTGCTGCTGCAGCTGAACGTGCTGCTGAAATTGAAAGATTAGCAGATCATCGAAGTGCCTAAGCACGGCACTAAGTGTCAACGCGGCTAACCTTAATCTATGAACACACTTGCGTTTTTAAGTAGTAACGAATTAATAATCGTTCTAATTGTGGCTGTCGTTCTTTTTGGAGGCAGTCAACTTCCTAAACTTGCCAGAAATCTTGGACGAGCACAACGCGAACTTCAGGAAGGCATGTCTGAAGGTTCGAAGGAAGCTAGTGACGAGACTGAAAACAAAGACGAATCTTCTTAACTTGAAAATTTCTTTCTCTTGAAGTGTTCTAATCGGTAGGCTTTTTCCTACGGCTAAATAAGGAAAGATGCTCCTATGAGTGACATCAGTGAAGATCAAGTTCAACAAGCTCCAGTAGGTGAGGTGCAAGTAATTTACCTTGGACCTGCTGCTCCACATTGGGAAGTAAGATCTGGATTTGGTGACCCAAAATTAGTTGAATCTTTTCAAGACCGAATTAGCGCACGTTTGATGCTTCTCCCACCTCATGACCCTCAGTTCAGGAGAAATCGCGAAAGAATAAATCGTGATGCAGAACGTGAAAACGTTCTAATCTCTTGGGACTTAGGTTATGACGAGGAAGAAGAAGTCGAAGAGTTCTAAATTTTTACGCAGCTGGAACTAGTTGACGACGTTCTTTTCTAATCCTGCGGCGTTGCCTTTCAGAACAACCACCCCAGACTCCATGATCTATTCGGTAAGTTAAGGCATACTCCAGGCAAAGACCTGCAACAGGGCAGTCTTCACAAATACTTTTTGCTATTTCAACGCCTACACCATCACTAGGAAAGAAAGCATCAGGATTGGTATCCGCACAATTACCACTTGACATCCATTTAGTGTTCATCAAAATCAAACTCCTATTTTTTTGCTTGCATACATTTCTCTCATAAACGACATAAAACTGGCGTAAAATTTCAAATTTTTTTAGAAAAATTAAATTTGAAAGAGTCGTTGTTTTATTTCTAGATTTGTGTATTGTTTGCGTGAAAGCTACTTATTGCCGTACAGTTTTTAAGGGTCCAACTTGAGTTCTTCTCCCTCAGCGTTTTCGGATAGATCTTTAGATAAGAGGCAAATTCCGACTCTTCTAAGAGCACTTTTAGTACTAGCACTTCTTTATTTATTTCTAACAGGCGTTGAGTTATTAGGTGGAGGTTTCAAAAGCTTAGGGAAAGACTTGGTTGATGGCCTTTTTGAAGGTGTATCAAATCC
>CEPK01176864.1_pt1 | contig 42223 bp, 41 predicted proteins | sample 356231 | NCBI WGS metagenome assembly CEPK01 (sample SAMEA2620259, study PRJEB7988) | marine metagenome | biome: marine biome (ENVO:00000447); feature: deep chlorophyll maximum layer (ENVO:xxxxxxxx); material: "saline water (ENVO:00002010), including plankton (ENVO:xxxxxxxx)" | depth 80 m
GAGATTACGAAAAGGATTCACCTAATAAACAAGCTGGAGATAACCAGGATAAAAATTCTGATATTACTGAAGAGCAGATGAGTGATGCAGAGAACTCATTTATGCAGGCTCTAGAAGAATTACAAGATAATTTGACTAGCGAAGATAATTCTAAACCTTTAGATTCGGATAAAAAGATTCCTACAAATCCATCAAATAAGAGTGAAGATGATGGTGAAGGTGATATGAACAATGCACCGTTATCAGAAAAGGTATATGCTACAAAATCCAAAAGAGCTGGTGACACTGATGCTTCAAAAATTGGAACAGAGGACAATCAAGAAATAGCTCAGAATGTGCAAATAGTTATGAAAGTTTTAGAAGGAAACATTCAAAGAAGTATTGCGAAAAGAGGACACTATCCTGGTGGGCTGCCAAGAAGATATAAGAGAATGAATTCATTTTATGAAATTGATGATGTAGATCCTATAGATGCAGCTATTTGGTCAAGAAATTTATCACCTCAACTACCAAGGGTTCATCAAAGAGAAAAAGAGATGATGGGGGGCGAGATTGCAATTTTAAGAGATATTAGTACATCCATGATGGGCGTCTACAGCGAATGGTCTTCTTCTGTGGTAAAAGCTGTAATAGAACTTGCTAGGACAAAAAGGATGAGGGTTGGATATATTGAATTTAATCATAAATCTTATAAAACAATTGTTGATGAAAAATTTTTTACTAAAGAGTATGAGACTATACTTGATCAAGCAACAAAAACTGAATGCTCAGGTAATACAAATTACGAGGAAGCTTTAAAGGATGCGATATCTGATTTTAAAGGTAGGGGTTTAAGAAATAAACATATACTTTTTATAACAGATGGAATACCTACGTCGGGAGATACTGAAGTTAAAAGGGAGAGAGAAAGGGCTAAAAAATTAGGTATCTGTATTCATTCTATATTTATTGGATCTAAGAATTTTCCTTTCATTTTAAATACAATATCAAAAGAAACTTATGGATCACAATTTGTAGCATACCGTGCAAAAAATGGAAATATTAAGATAGAGAAGAAAGAAAATAGTCTTCAATTCAAGAAGCAAGCTCCAACTGAGGACCCTGACAGTGAGAATCTTCTAAACTTTATTTAGTCTACTATTAAATTGTCTCGATTAATTATTTCATCTGAATATTTATAGCCAAGCACGCTTTCGATTTGCGAGGATTTTATTCCAATAATTTTTGTTAAATCCTCCGAACTATATGAGATCAAACCTCTAGCAATATTTTTCTTGCTAGAATCATCTATTATTATTACTTGCTGACCTTTTTCAAAATTTCCTTCTACTTTTTTGATACCTGATGGAAGTAAACTTTTACCTTTTTTTACTATTGCCTCTGCAGCTCCTTTATCAACAAAGATTTTTCCTGATGTTTTAAGACCTATACCAATCCATTTTTTTCTGCTTTTAACTGATTTATTTGAAGGAGATATCATGGTCCCAATATCTTTAAAAGAAAAAATTTTCAATAAAATATCTTTTTTCATACCATTTGCAATAATTGTTGGTATACCAAATTTTGAAACATTTAGTGCTGCATCAATTTTTGATGTCATGCCGCCTGAAGAAATATTATCTTTTGAGTCTGATAATATATTTCTATCAAATTGATCGTCAGATATCATTGACAATAGATTTACATTTTTATTCTTCTTTGGGTTACCATCATAAAGACCATCTGTATCAGTTAGTAAAATTAAGAAATTGGCATCAACCATAGAGGCAACTTTGGATGCAAGTATATCATTATCTCCAAACATTATTTCATCAATTGAAACCGTATCATTCTCATTCACAATTGGAACTATGTTCATTTTTAATAATTCCAGAATCATTGCCCTAGCATTTAAAAATCTTTTTCTATCTTGAAAAATATCATTTGTCAGTAAAAGTTGTGAAACCCTTGTTTTTTCTTTTTGAAAAAATTCTGAATAAATAGTCATAAGTTTAATTTGACCCAAAGAAGACAGAACTTGTTTTTTAATAATATTTGAATTTTTAATGTTAATCTTTAAAAATTCATTACCTGCAAGAATAGCTCCAGATGTAATCAATATAACTTCAATATTATTTTTTCTCAATCCAGAAATTGAGGTAACAAGATTCTGAATTATCTTTCTACTTATTTTTTCCTTACCATTTGATAAAGCTTTAGAGCCAATTTTAACGACAACCCTTTTTGCTTTATTAATAAAAAATTTTCTATCTTCTTTCATTTATAATCCTATTGACATAAAAAATATAGAAGTATAATTAATGAATGTCTAGTCTGCGGGAATAGCTCAGTTGGCTAGAGCGTCTGCTTGCCAAGCAGAAGGTCGCGGGTTCGAGCCCCGTTTCCCGCTTTTTAATACATAGGAATGAAATCTTTAATTTCTTCTACTCTTTTAATCCACTCTAAAATATTTTTATATTTATCTAAGAAAATCTCTCCTTCGTAAGATAATTTTATATATGGATACATAGAAATATCGGCTATCGAATATCCATCTGAAAGAAAATCATTATCTTTTAAATATTCATCAATAATCAATAATGATTTATTGCCTTCTTTTTGAAGCATCTTCAATTCATTATTATCTTGCTTATCCTCTGGAAAAAATTTTTTTATAGCTCTGGATTTTGCTAAAAACGGATCAACCGATGTCTTATTAAATAAGAGCCATGAATAAATTTTAGCTCTGCTTTCAACCGAATCTAGTAAAAAATTTTTATTATATTTCTCTGATAAATATAATAAAATTGCATTTGATTCATTCACAATAACTCCTGAATCATCTATAACAGGGATTTTCATTGCAGGATTTATATTTTTAAAAAAAACTTCTTTATTTTGACCTTTGAACACATCAATCTTTATAGCTTCATATTCTTTAGGCAATTGACTTAGTAGCAACCTAACCTTATAACAATTACCAGACAACTCATGATCATATAATTTAATTAAACTCATTTTTTATTTTTATGTACTCCTCATAAAATTTTTTACCGAAATACTTTTTCAATAGTATATCGTTAACAAGCTTATAGTTTAAATTACCAATTGTTCCTACAGCATTATCCTTATTCAGTATTTTAACTTCAACATTTACTAATGTGTTATTTCTCTCAATCTTAGTTGCGATTGCTCTAAGTTTAGTATTTGCTTCTAATTTATTCAGATAATCTAAAGTCATTCTTGTAGTAAAACCAATAGTTTTATATTTGTTGTACATAGCCCAAAAACCAACCTCATCTATAACAGTAGCCTGAATACCGCCGTGAATTATATTAGGAAATCCTGTGTAATCATTACTTAATATAAAATCTGAAAAACAATTTTCATCATTTTGAACTATTTCAAGTTTTAATCCAATTTGATTTCTTGATGAGCAAGCAAAACAATTATGATCTGTATATTTCTCGAATAAGTTTCTCAATCTCTGAGAAAAACTAATCACCATCTTCTTTCTCATCAACTTTAGCAGCAGCAACGACTTTAATATTTTCTTCCAATCTCATTAGTCTTACTCCCTGTGTAGCTCTTCCAATTATTGATATATCAGATGATTTTAATCTATTTGCTTTTCCAACAGATGATAAAAGTATAACGTCGTCCCCATCTTTAACTTGAAAAGCATTAACAATATTTCCTGTTTTCTCAGTTATTTTGAGAGTTGTAACCCCTTTTCCTCCCCTTCCAATAAGTCTATATTTTTCGACCTCCGTTCTTTTCCCATAACCATTCTCTGTTATTGTCAGAATTTGTGATGATGAATCTTTAATAACTTCTGCACTTACTACGAAATCTTCGCCCTTAAGACTGATTCCTTTGACACCCATACTGTTTCTTCCAACGGCTCTAACATCATTTTCATTAAATCTTATAGCTTGACCGTTCCTTGTAGAAATTAATATCTGATTATCCCCAGAACTTGTTCTTACTGATATCAATTCATCATTATCCTTAAGATTAATTGCTATTATCCCATTAGATCTTGGCCTAGAATATTCTTCTAGCTTTGTTTTCTTAACAATTCCACTTTTTGTTGTCATTATCAGATATTGGTCTTGCTCAAAACTTCTTAATGATACATAAGATCTTACTTTTTCATTTTCTGATAAATTAAGTATGTTAGTTAATGCTCTGCCTCTAGCAGTTAGGCTTGATTCTGGTAATTCATGAACTTTTCTCCAAAAGCATTTACCAGAACTTGTAAAGAACATCACATAATCATGGGTAGATGCAACAAAAACATGTTCAGCAAAATCATCATTTTTTGAAGTGGCACCTGTTCTTCCTACCCCTCCCCTTCTTTGGCTTTTGTATAACTTTTCAGAAGTTCTTTTTATAAAACCTTCATGCGTGAGTGTTACGGTCATATCTTCTTGGGTAATTAAGTCCTCTACTGACATACCTCCAAGGTCTCTATCATCAATATCTGTTCTTCTTTCGTCACCATAAATTGTAATCAAATCTTCAAGTTCACTAATCATTATTTTATTAATTTCATTATCATTAGATAATATTTTTTCTATTTCTTTTATTCTTTTAATTAATAAATTTCTCTCTTCAAAAATTTTCTCTTGCTCCATGCCTGTGAGTCTCTGAAGCCTTAAATCTAGAATTGCATTAGCTTGAATTTCCGATATTTTTAATTTCTTTATTAATGAGGCTCTAGCATCAGCTGGCTCTTTAGAAGACCTGATTATTTTTATTGTCTGATCAAGCTTATCCAATGCAATTTTGAATCCTTCGAGTATATGCAACCTATCTTTTGCTTTAGAAAGTTCAAATAAAAATCTTTTTGTTATAATTTCAAATCTATGATCTATAAAACACTGGTTAATATCTTTTAAGCCAAGAAGTTTAGGTTTATTTTTATCTATTGCAAGCAATATAATACCAAAAGTAGTACTTAGGGGAGTTAGTGAGAATAGATTATTTAAAATTACATTAGGATCTTCATTCCTCTTTGGGTCAATAACAATCCTCATTCCATCCCTATTTGATTCATCTCTTAAATCTGAAATTCCTTTTATCTTTTCATCCTTAACAAGATCAGCAATCTTTTCAATTAATTTACTCTTATTAACTTGATAAGGTATTTCAGTTATAACGATTGAATTTGTTTCTGTCTCAACAAAAGCTTTACCACGAAGTTTAATTATGCCTCTACCTGTCGAATATGCTTGCTTAATTATTTCCTTGGATCCATGCATTATTCCACCTGTTGGAAAATCTGGACCGGGAATTATTTTAATTAATTCTTCAATAGAAATTTTAGGATTTTTAATTTGTGCTATTACAGAATTAGCAAGTTCTTTGAAATTATGTGGAGGGATATTTGTTGACATACCTACAGCAATTCCTGAAGCACCATTTAATAAAAGATTTGGAATTTTTGAAGGTAAAACTTTAGGCTCTTTAGAAGATCCATCATAATTCTCAATAAAATCTACCGTACTTTTGTCTATATCTTCCAGAATTTCTGAGGTTAATTTTGCTAATTTAACTTCAGTATATCTCATCGCAGCAGCAGGGTCGCCATCAACGGATCCGAAGTTTCCCTGGCCGTCGACTAAAGGGTATCTAAGAGAAAAATCTTGCGCCATCCTAACCAATGCTTCATATAATGCACTGTCTCCATGAGGATGAAATTTACCCATAACATCTCCCACAACCCTAGCTGACTTTTTATATGATTTATTTGATTCAAGACCTAGATCTTTCATTCCATATAAAAGTCTTCTATGTACAGGTTTTAATCCATCTCTAACATCGGGCAAAGCTCTACCAATGATGACACTTAAAGAATAGCTCAAATATGAGTCTTTTAGCTCATCATAGATCTCAGTTGATTTAATGTTTTTATCAGTTGAAATTGTGAATTTTCTCCAAGATAAAGATACAATTATTATACATTTTTATAGGTAAAAATGAAGTCTAAATATCTGAAATTATACCTTTTTTTATTATATTAGAAACAAGATTTTCAGGGCTGTAATTCTTATATAAAACAGCATAAATAGATTCCAATATTGGGGCTTTAAATTTATATTTTTTCGCTAATTTTATAAAAGCTTTTGAAGTATAGTATCCTTCAGCAATAGAATTTGAAGATCTTAGAACTGATTTAATATTCATCCCCTTACCTATCATAAAGCCTAAATTCCTATTCCTACTTTGTATGCCATAACATGTAAGCATAAGGTCTCCGACACCTGATAATCCTAAGAAAGTTTTCTCCTTAGCACCCAAAATTTTTGAGAATTGCCTAATTTCAAACAAACTTCTTGTTATAAATGCAGCTTTTGTACTCTCACTATTTCCAACGCCATCTATTATTCCTGCTCCAATAGCAATAACGTTTTTCAAAGCACCAGCAATTTCAACACCTTGTATATCATTGGATCGATAAACTTTTAAATTTGTATTATCAAATATGGAGCTAACCATCTCAAGCGATAAACCACTTTTTGAAGCTAAAGTAACGGCTGTTGGAAGTTCTGCAATAACATCTTTTGCAAAACTAGGACCAGACAGCGTAATGTACTTCCTAGGACTTACATTTAAAGTTTCATTAAAGACTTCATTAATAAATTTAAGCGATTTAATCTCTATTCCTTTTGATGCATTAACTATTAAAGATTTTTTATTCAAATATTTTTTCAATTTTATCAATATCGGCCTTAAATATTGTGTTGGAATTGCAAAAATATAAATATCAGAATTAATTAAATCTTTATTTTTTATATCGTTTGTAGCATTTAAATTTTTAGAGAGCTTATGACCGGGCAAAAAAAGTTTATTTTCTTGAATTTTATTAATCGAATCACAAACTGATGATTCTTTTGCCCAGATATTTACCTTCTTAGAATTATGAGCAATAAGATTAGCCAGGGATGTTCCCCAACTGCCACCACCAAAAACTGAAACATTATTGTTTGATTTCATTTGGTATTAATATTATATTTATTTCATAGGAGTTACAATGTTACGAAGAGATTATTTAGGTTCTATACTAGTTTGTACTTTACTTTTTTCCCTTGTAGGTTTAGGTATCTATAAAGCTTCTCATGTAGATTTAAGTTTGTATTTAAAAATTGTTGGTTCATTCGTAGTAATTGCAATTTTCATAGGATTTATTACATATTTAACTGGCAAAGAATAGTTATTTTTTAGTATTCGCATTTATCCAATCAATCATTTCAGTTGTAGATGTACCAGGGCCGAAAATCTCTTTTACACCTGCTTTTTTAAGATTTGGAATATCTTCGTCTGGGATTATTCCTCCACCAAATACTACAACATCATTTAGTCCTTTTTCATTTAAACTCTTGATGATTTCGGGAAATAAAAAATTATGCGCACCAGACAATAAACTAACACCTATAGCGTCAACATCTTCCTGAAGTGCTGCCTCTGCAATCATTTCTGGAGTTTGATGTAAGCCCGTATAAATAACCTCAAAGCCTGCATCTCTGAGTGCACGTGTAATTATCTTTGCTCCTCTATCATGTCCATCTAGGCCAGCTTTTGCTATTAATATTCTAATTTTATTTGCCATGAGATAAATATTTATAAACTATTCATTAAAAAAATACAATTTCTTAGTATAAATATTCTTAGGGTCAGAATCTATCATAAATGAATAGTATAGTTTTTCACCAGGCCCTAAAGGCATTGAAGAGTTATTTATTAACCTAATAGTATTTGCCTCTAATATCTCACCATATTTATTTTTTGCAATAAATCTTATAGAAAGTTTTGTAATTTTTTTACTAGATTTATTTATATAATATCCAGAGTATTCCAATTTGTTTGATGAATTAATGGTCTCTATTAATGGTGTTCTATGATTATTAGATGCAAAAGAATTTAATGATAAAGAAAATAAAAGAATGAGAAAAAGAATAAATAGAAACCTATTTCTTATCATTTGTATTAGAATCATTCTTATGGTCCTCAATTATTTGATTTATAATCTTTTGCATTATTTTAATAGATCCAATAGAACCCTCTTTAATATATGAAGAATCATCTACAGGTGGTCTTTTCTTTTTTGTCCACAAATAAAAGAGAAAAGCTTGATTATTAAGTATTAGAAATAACAAAAGATAAAATACAGCATTAGTTGATAAAGTTCTCAAAACTAAAGGAATATTATCAACTTCGACTCTAACCACACCTATTGTTTCATCGTTATTCTTATAAAAGGGTTTAATTGCAACATATTTATTATTGAAGAAAAATCTTTTGTCCTGATTTATTTCAGACTTATCATTTTTCTGAAAATTTTCATCCACACCAGCATTAACTTTGCCAGAGATTATATCATCGACAAAATACACTGAAATAATATCGGGTTTAGTAATTGTAAATGCAGAAGATAGCTCATCTATACCAATTTTAGAATCTAAAAAAGCAAGAAAATCCTTTGAACTTCTAGATTTATCATTAGAAAAGAAGATGCCTGCTTGTTTTGCGACAAGTTCTGTAAACTGCTTACTCTGTATTTTTAAAGATTCTCTTTCAAGATTAAAATTAAAAATAAAAATTGTAGAAATAAAAGAAAGAATTAATAATTGAATAACTAAGATAATTATGAATCTTCTTAAATAATACATTATGCAGTTTTCGTTAACTCATTAACTTTTTCAAGAACTTCTTTAGATACTCGCTTATCAGACTTAAGCAACATGTAAATCATTCCAACAAAATCTTTTTTTACATCAGTATTTAGATTTCTAAAAAGATCTAATAATAACTTTTCTGAATTTGTAATAGGCTCATTTAATGAAGAAATAATTTTTTCTTTATTAAGGAAACGTAATAATTTTTGATCTTTTGCCTTAGACCATATAATTTCTTTTGAAACATTTAAAACTTTTGAAATGTCCTCACACTTAGATTTTGATGGAGCATCAACTTTTCCAGTTTCAAGTTGATGAATATATACAGTTGATACACCAAGACCATTTGCCAAATTTTCCTGGGTTATTCTTTTTGATTTTCTGAGTTCTTTTAAAAATTTTCCAAAACTATTATGCATATTCTTATTTTACAGAGTTGAATATAATATTGCAATTAAGAAAGTGCCCTGAGGCGGAATCGAACCACCGACACGAGGATTTTCAGTCCTCTGCTCTACCAACTGAGCTATCAGGGCAAATCAAAGTATCGAAAAGTTTATATAATTAAAATTATTAATCAAGAAATCCTGTGGAGCCCAGAGGCTCCACAAGTAATTAAGAAATTTAGAAAGCTACAATGTATTGTAGAGATGCTGTTTGTTGTTCTTTATTTTGAGGTGTTGTACCCTCACCAGCTTGGAAAGCTTTAAAATTAGCAAAATCCATTCTGTATTCAGCTCTTAAAACTCCTCCACCAATCGCCATTTCAGGTGTTATAGTGAAACTTTCTAATGTACCATCATCAGTAAGATTGACAAAAGTACTATCAGCAGTATCAAAATCAAGTTTTGTATCACCTTCATCTTGGAAATACTCATATCTGACAGTTACTGACATTGTATCTGATAAAGATTTTGTTAGATAAGCAGCATACCCAAACCATTCACCGTCAATTGCAGTGCCTGATTGAGTTTCTTTACCATAAACACCATTTAAAGTTAGATCAACTCCGCCTAGCGGATAACCCATTACAGCAGTATATGTCTGTTGGATAGTGTTTGCATCTGTTCCATCGTTACCATAATTCATGGCAAGGAATAGACTTCCTTCTCCAATAGTCATTCCAGCAGCAGCTTCAATGATTTTTTGTTGATCAGTACCTTCATCATAGATTACGTCTGATCCATTACTTAAACCAAGGTAAACTTCGTCAAAAAGTATTCCTGGCTCCATCATTGCTCTAATACCTGTGTTTTGGAAATTAATTGAATATCCGAAAAGAAAACTTCTAGTAATGTTAGGATTGTCTCCAGGATTAATTACCTCATTACCAAGCATTGTGTCCATGTGTCCAACCATAACTGTAAAAGGTCCAACTGGAAGTACACCATAAGCTTGATGTAAGAAGAATTCATTATCGTCAGTACCTAAATCACTAGCCATTGATCCGAATAAAGCATCGATAACAAAAAACTCGTTAGCTACACCTAATTGCGCACTAGGAGTAAAGGTTGACTCATCATCGCTAAAAGTGTAGTAATTGTTTGCATTATCTCCACCATTATCTCCAAAGTTAGCAGTACCTTGTGTTACTACATAACCTGAAAACGTAAGTGGAATAGCAGCATCTGCAGCAAATGTGCTTTTAACTGGTAAAGCTAAAAACATCATTATTAAAGCTAAAACTGTTAATTTACGCATAAATATAACCCTCCTTTTGGTTAATGTATATTTATATGCAATTAACATACCAATTAAATATTGAAAATAAAGAAGAAATTACTCTATGTCTTTGCCTTTAGTCTCTGGGAGAGAAAGCAAGACTAGGAAAGCAAAAATTGCAAAAATTGAAGCTGTCATTAGAGCTCTACCATTTCCTATAACCTCTCCATCAAATAAAAATGCGAATGAACTTACAGCAACAAACGCAAATAATGGAGGAGCAATAGCTGATGCACCCCTTCCTACATTGTAGCTAAACCCTTGGGCTGTACCCCTAGCACGAGTTGGAAATATTTCAGCAAAAATAGCACCAAAACCTGAATAAAAACCAGTAGCAAAAAATCCCAATAAAGGTGCAACTGTTAAAACTAATGCATCAAGTGAAATAAAGCCTAAAAATTGTTGAATGCTGACTATATTTCCAAAGACTGGAACTAGCAATGCAACAATCAATAAGTAAGAACCAAAAGTGATCTTTCGCCCAATCCTATCACTGATTAAACCAAAAGAAATACAACCTAATATAGCGCCTATATTAAGAGGTATTGTAAAACCAAAACCTTTGACAATTCCTAACCCAGCTCCTCCTTCGGAAACAGGGCTAGCAAGATAATTAGGCACAAAGTAGCTTAGCCCCCAATAAGAAATCATACAAAAACTAGTAAGTAACGTGGCTTTAATAAGCATAGGTCTTATTTCACCAGAATTAAAAATTTCCAGAAATGTAAATTCTTGCTTTGTTTTTGTTCTTGCTTCCGCAGATTTCTTCCAAATCTCCGGCTCTTCACAAACTCTTCTAACATAAAAGACCAAGAAAGCGGGTATAACTCCAAGGAAGAATAGCACTCTCCAACTTTCTACAGGAAAATCAGTATTTACAAAAGGTAACCAGTTTAGATTAAAGTCATTTATTGGTAAAACAAATGTAGCCAAAATAGCTGCAAAAATAAAACCAAAACCCCATCCACTCTGAACCATTCCAACAACTTTACCGCGATGCTGTTTAGGCCAACTCTCTGCTACCAGAATTTCACCTGATGCCCATTCTCCACCCATTCCAAGACCTAATAAAAATCTACAAACTACAAAAAACCATATGTCAGGAGCAAAGGCAGACAGCGCGGTAAACAATGAATAAATTAGAATAGAGTAAGTTAGAGCCTTTACTCTTCCAACATAATCAGAAATTATTCCAAAAACAATTCCTCCAAGAGCAGAGGATGCCAATGTAATACTAAATAAAAGTGCTGCTTGGGTTCCTGATATATCGAATGTTTGTGCAATAAATTTAAATGCAAAAACATAAAGAAGTAAATCCATGGCGTCTAAAGTCCATCCAAAGAAAGCGGCAATAAATGTTTTCCATTGCTTTGAATTTATATCTCTAGTCCACTGAAGCATCTAAGAATGGTACTAAATATCAGAAAATTAGTCAATTTTAAATTATTGAATAAAATTTAAAGATTGTTAAAATTTGGAAGATGAAAAAAGAATCAGTTTTTATTGAAACTTATGGATGTCAGATGAATGAATACGATTCTGATAGAATTATTAATGCTTTAAATGCCATTCCTACAAATGAACCTAATAATGCCGATATTATTATCATAAATACTTGTGCAATCAGAGAAAAAGCTGATCATAAAGCGGTTAGTGCTATTGGAAGATACAATAAATTAAAAAAAGACAATCCGAATCTAATAATTGGAATGTCAGGGTGTGTTGCCCAACTTTATGGAAAAAAACTTTTAAAAGACATGCCTTATTTAGATTTTGTTCTTGGCCCAAGAGGTATTCCTCAGATACCTAAAATTATAAATAATATTAGAAGTGAAGAAAAAAACAGGCCAATTGAAACATCAATGGATGTAGAAGATGTTTTTGATATATCACCATATCATCAAGAAGGAAAGGTTGTTGGCTTTGTATCTATTCAACAAGGCTGCAATAAAAAATGTGCATATTGCATAGTTCCAACAACCAGAGGAAGTGAGATAAATAGACCAATGCCAGAAATCATTAATGAATCTCAAGATCTGGTAAAAAAGGGTGCAAGAGAATTAACATATATTGGTCAAACTGTTAATTCATGGAAGCACGACGGCCTAAGATTTTTCAATTTGCTTGATTATCTTCAAGAAATTGATGGTCTTGAAAGAATAAGATTTACAACATCATTTCCTAAAGACATAACAAAAAAAATGATTGATTCTATGAAGAATAATAGCAAAATATGTAATCAGTTACATTTACCCGTCCAATCAGGATCGAACAGAATTTTACGTCAGATGAGTAGAACCTATACTATAGAATGGTATAGAGATAGAATTGAGTTACTTAAAGAAGCTATTCCAGATTTAGCTTTATCAACAGATATCATTATTGGATTTGGTAATGAGGATGAAAATGATTTTCAAATGACAATGGATCTCATCAACCTTATTGAGTTTGATACAGTTTATTCGTTTAAATATTCAATCAGACCTGGCACTCCAGGAGAAAAAATGAAATCACATGTGCCAGACAATGTAGCATCTGAAAGACTTCACATACTTCAAGCAAGGCAAAAAGAAATAACTTTAAAGAAAAATTTAGAATGTTTAGGAAAAATAGAGAATGTATTGATTGAAGGATTTAGTAAACAAAATCAAAATGACCTTTTTGGTAGAACATCTACTAATAAAGTTGTGAATATTAAAAATTTAGATGAATCTCACATTGGAAAAATTATAAATGTAAAAATAATTGAAGCTATGCAAAATTCACTTATAGGTGAGAAAATTTAAATTTGCAAAAATTTAATGGAATAGAAATTATCGGTGCTGGCCTTGCAGGTTGTGAAGCTGCAAATCAAATATCAAAAAGAGGGATAAATGTAAGATTATATGAGATGAAGCCGAAAAAATTTTCAGCTGCTCATACTTCTCCCAATTTTTCAGAACTTGTTTGCAGTAATTCATTAAAATCTAATGATCCAGAGAAAGCCGCAGGGATTCTAAAGAATGAAATGCTTAGATTAGATTCTTTGATTTTAGAATCGGCATTAAAATTTCAAGTATCAGCAGGTGGGGCGCTTGCTGTTGATAGAGAAGAATTTTCAAATTACATAACTAAAAAAATAAATAAAAATCCTTTAATTGAAGTTATCAGTGAAGAATTCTCCGAAATTCCAATTGACATAGAAAAACCATTGATAATATCCTCTGGCCCATTAACATCAGAAAGTTTATCTAATAGCATTGAAAAATTTTGTGGAACAGACTCATTATCTTTTTATGATTCAATTTCGCCCATAATACTTTATGACTCCCTAGATAGTAAGAGTTTTTTTAGAGCATCAAGATATGAAGAAAAACAAGCAGATTATATTAATTGTCCACTAAGTGAAATTGAATATAAAAAATTTATTGCAGAATTAATTGCTTCAGACAAGACTGAATTTCATAGTTTTGAAAAAATTAAATATTTTGAAAGTTGTCTTCCAATTGAGGTTATGGCGTCAAGAGGTGAAGATACATTAAGATTTGGGCCAATGAAGCCAGTTGGATTAATTGATCCTAAAACTCAAAGAAGACCTTATGCTGTCATACAATTAAGGAAAGAAAATGAGAATGAGTCAATGTGGAATATAGTTGGATTTCAGACAAAGATGAAAATTAATGAACAAAAAAGGGTTTTTGGAATTATACCCGCATTAAAAAAGGCGGAGTTTTTAAGATTTGGAAGTATTCATCGTAATACATATTTAAATTCACCTGGAATTTTAAAAAATACATTACAAACAGTAAAGAATCCCAATGTTTTTATTGCGGGTCAGCTTACAGGCGTTGAAGGATATACTGAATCTTCTGCCATGGGGATTGTTGCTGGAATAAATGCATCAAGAGTCTTCAATAATCATAAACCAATAGAGTTTCCCAAAACAACAGCAATAGGTACTTTATTAAATTATCTATCTGAAAATACTGATAAGGAATTACAGCCTATGAATATAAATTTGGGGCTTTTCAATATAGAAAAACCAAAAAAAAACATAAATAAAATTATTAATAATTCAAAAAATGGTATGGAGGAGATTATAAATATAATAAAATAGAAGATGAGAATCTTTGATGTTATTATTAAATTTCAATGAACTTTCAAAATATAATTCTAAAATTACAAGAGTTTTGGGCAAATAAAGGATGTGTAATCTTACAACCTTATGATTTAGAAAAAGGAGCTGGAACTTTCCATCCAGGCACCTTTTTAAGGTGCCTAGGAACAACTCCTTGGTCTGCAGCATATGTTGAACCTTGTAGAAGACCAACCGATGGAAGATATGGAGAAAATCCAAATAGGCTTCAACATTACTATCAATTTCAAGTTGTAATAAAACCCTCTGTTGACAATATTCAAGATTATTATTTAGAAAGTCTCGAGTTTTTAGGAATTAATACCAAAGACCATGATATAAGATTTGTTGAGGATGATTGGGAATCCCCTACTCTTGGGGCTTGGGGTTTGGGTTGGGAAGTCTGGCTTGATGGCATGGAAATTACACAATTCACATATTTTCAACAAGCCGGGGGCTTTGATTTAGATCCAGTAACCGTGGAAATAACCTATGGAACAGAGAGAATTGCCATGTATCTCCAAAATGTATCAAGTGTTTATGATTTAAAGTGGTCTGACACTATAAGCTATAGAGATATTCACCATCGAACAGAATATGAGTTTTCAAAATATAATTTTGAGATTGCAAATGTAGAAATGCTTAAAAAGTTTTTTATTCATTCTAAAAAAGAATGTTTAGATCTAATTGATAACAAACTGCCTCTACCTGCTTACGATTATTGTTTAAAATGTTCACATATTTTTAATCTTTTGGATGCTAGAGGAAGTATCAGTGTTACAGAAAGAGCAAGATATATTTTAGAAATAAGAGAGCTTGCAAAAAACTCGGCAAGTATTTATATGGATGAATATGAAAAAAAATAATCTAGAATTTTTTTTAGAAATTTATACTGAAGAAATTCCTGCAAGACTAATAAATGACTTGTGTAGACAGCTTGAAAATAATTTTACTAAACTTCTTAATGAAAGAGATATAAATTTTGATAAAGTTGAGTCCATGTCAACACCCATGCGATTAGTAATATTTGTAAATGGTTTATCAGATAAAAGTAAAGATAAAAAATTAGAAATATGGGGTCCTCCTGAAAATATAGCAATCTCAGAAAAAAAAGAATTATTGAAGCCTGCAAAATCTTATATGGAAAAAAATAATATTAATGAAAAACAAATATTGATAAGAGAAAAAAATGGAATGAAATATCTATATTGTGAAAAAGTTGTTAAAGGTACTAGTAATAAGGAAAATTTGAAAGATATTACAATAAATTCATTAAAAAATATAAAAAATAAGAAGTTTATGAAGTGGGGAGGTGTAAATTTTGAATTTATAAGACCAATCAGAAATATTTATGCCAACTTTAATAAAAAATTTTTGAAAATTAATTTTTCAAATATTCCGTCAATTAATATAATTAAAGGCCATAGATTTTCAGAAAAGGCAAAAAAAAATATTTTGAATTTTAATGAGTATAAAAAATTTCTTAAAAGTTCAGATGTAATCCTAAATTTTAAAGATAGAAGAGAAAAAATTATCAATGAAATTAAAAAAATCGAAGAGAAAAATCATTTTCATGTTAACCCTGATAAAGATTTGATTGATCATGTTGCCAATCTAACAGAATATCCAAAAGTTCTTATAGGAAACTTTGATAAGAATTTTTTAAGTATTCCTAAAGAGGTTATTAATTCAATCATGAAAAATCATCAAAAGTATTTTTCTGTATTTTCATCACCGAAAATGAATAAATTAATGCCTAGTTTTATTTTTGTCGCTGGCTCACCATATTTAAACAAAAGGAAAGTAATAGAAGGAAATGAAAAAGTTTTAGCAGCAAGGCTAAACGATGGAAAATTCTTTTTTGATGAAGATATGAAAGTAGGACTAAAAAATATAGGAAAAAAAATAAATTCTATAACTTTTATTGAAGGAATTGGAAACTATGGTGATAAGTCAGAGAGAATAAAAGATTTAGCAAACTTTATAAATATCAAATTAGATTTAGGAATAAATAAGAATGATATTGATGAAGCATCTTTGTTATGCAAGGCAGATCTAGCATCACAAATGGTTTTTGAATTTCCTGAGTTACAAGGGGTTATGGGAGAATATTATTATTTAAAAAATAATAAATCAGTTGCTAAAAGTATCAATGAACATTATCTACCCAAAACAAGGGATGATGATTTACCTTTTAGTAATTTATCTAAATTAATAAGTATTTCAGATAAATTTGATACTATTTCTTCTGCTTTCCATATGAATTTATTACCTACCGGGAGTTCTGATCCTTATGGACTTAGAAGGTGTTGTATAGGTATAATTAGAATTGTAGAGAAGCTAGGAATTAATTTAGATTTAATTGAAATCTTGAATGAGTCTTTCTCAAACATTGAGAAAAGAGTAAATAAAAATAATAAGGAATCTTTAAATAGGGTTAAGTTGTTTTTTGCTGAAAGAATTAAAAATTATTATGCAGAGGATGGCTTTAGTATAAATATTTTGAATTCTGTATTACATAATTTAAATTCACTAGATTTAATTAAGATTAAGAAAAAAATTTCTATAATTAAAAAGCTTGACGGTTCAAATGAACTTTTGAAAGTTACCGAAGTATTTAAAAGATTGAAAAATATAACAAAAAATAATTCAAACAATAAAGTTAATGAGAAATTATTTGTTAATGATTTTGAAAGAGAAATACATTCGGAGATAAACCAGATTAATGAACAATTTATTAATAATCCATCAAAGAAAGAATCAGAAGAGTTTTTAAAAAAAATTATTTTGTCTTCATCAGTTCTTGCAAATTTCTTTGATAATGTAATGGTAATGGATAAAGATGAAGATATAAAAAATAATAGATTAAATCTTTTAACAGATTTTAAAAATCTTATATCCGAATTTGCAAATTTTTCGGAATTATAATTTAGGAGGGATTAATTATTATGGCACCTAAGAAAAAAACTAATTCATATGTCTATTTTTTTGGAAATAAAAAGGCTGATGGTAAAGGGTCCATGAAAGAGATTCTGGGCGGAAAAGGTGCGGGTTTGGCAGAGATGACAGAGATTGGGATTAACGTTCCTCCTGGATTTACAATTTCTACAGAAGTTTGTAATATTTTTTATAAAAATAAAAAAACTGTTCCTAAAATAATTAGCGAAGAGATTAACAAAAATATTATCAATTTAGAAAACATGACAGGAAAAGGTTTTGGTGATTCATCTAATCCATTACTGGTTTCTGTAAGGTCTGGCGCTATGTTTTCAATGCCAGGTATGATGGATACTATTCTCAACTTAGGGCTAAATGATAAAACTGTTGAAGGAGTAATTAAAAAAACTAAAAATCCAAGGTTTGCATGGGACTCTTATAGAAGATTTATTCAAATGTTTTCCGATGTGGTTTTAAAAGTTAATAAAGATATATTTGAAGAAAAACTCGAGAACCTAAAAAAGAAAAAAGGTGTAATGCATGATGTAGATCTAGACTATTCTTCTTTAAAATCGCTAGTTCAAGATTATAAAAAAATTGTTAAATTAAAAACAGGAAAGAATTTTCCACAGAATCCTAAAGATCAGCTATCAAAAGCAATTAATGCTGTTTTTCTGTCTTGGAATAACGACAGGGCTATATTTTATAGAAAGCAGTATGGGATACCATCTGAAATTGGAACTGCTGTAAATGTTCAATCAATGGTTTTTGGAAACATGGGTAATAATTGTGGAACAGGTGTAGGGTTTACCAGAGATCCATTATCTGGAGAAAAAGAGCTTTTTGCTGAATATTTATTAAATGCACAGGGTGAGGATGTCGTTGCTGGCATTAGAACACCAAAGAACATTAAAACAATGCAGAGAGAAATGAGGAAAGTTCATTCGCAAATTGAAAATACGGCAAAGATACTTGAGAGACACTTTCGTGATATGCAAGATTTTGAATTTACTATTGAGAATGAAATTTTATATCTTCTACAAACAAGATCTGGAAAGAGGTCAGGTATTGCAGCTGCTAAAATCGCCTGTGATATGGTGAAAGAAACTTTAATAACTAAGGAAGAGGCTGTTTTAAGAGTTGAACCAGAGCATTTAGAACAATTCCTTTTTCCAATTTTTAATCCTGATGATAAGAAAAAGTTTGACGTGCTAACCAAGGGGCTTGCAGCATCGCCTGGCGCTGCATCAGGTAGAGTTGCACTTGATGCTCAAACTGCTGTTGAATTGAGCAAGAAAGGTAAAAGAGTAGTTTTAGTTACAAAAGAAACAAGTCCGGATGACATACATGGTATGGCGGCAGCACATGGAGTATTGACTGCTAGGGGAGGTAGGACGAGCCATGCAGCTGTTGTAGGCAGACAAATGGGAAAAGTTTGTGTTGTGGGTGCAGAAGAAATAAGGGTTAATATTGAAAATAGAAGTTTTAGTGTTGGCGATAAAATTATTCAAGAAGGAGATTATATTTCCATTGATGGTTTTGAGGGAAAAGTTTTTTCTGGTGATATTCCAGTAGTTGCATCTGAAGTAATTCAAGTCATGCAAGGTAATATGAAAGAACTTTCATCCGAAAGATATAATATTTTTTCGACAATTCTTAAATGGGCCGATCAATTTAGAAAATTAAAAATACGAACAAATGCTGATGTTCCTAATGATGCAGCGACCGCAATAAAATTTGGTGCCGAAGGTATTGGGCTATGTAGAACAGAACATATGTTTTTTGCAGAAGATAGAATAAAAATTATGCAAGATATGATTTTATCAAAAAATGAAAAGCAAAGAATAAAGCATTTGGATAAATTAAAAGAAATGCAAAAAGAAGATTTCATTGGATTGTTTACCGAAATGCAAGGGTTTCCATGCACAATCAGGTTGCTAGATCCTCCACTACATGAATTTCTTCCAAGCAGAGAGCAATTAATGCTAGAAATTAAAGAAATGGAAATCAAAGAAATTGATTCTGATGAATTAGTTATTAAGAAAGAACTACTTGAAAGAGTTGAGGAATTACACGAGTTCAATCCTATGCTTGGATTAAGAGGTTGTAGATTGGGCATTACTATGCCAGAAATTACTAGGATGCAAGCTCAAGCAATATTTGAAGCAGCTTTAGTAGTTGAAAAGAAAAAGATTAAAGTACAACCAGAAATAATGGTTCCACTCGTTGGAATGGTTACAGAATTTAAGTATCAAAAAGATATTATTCAGGATGTTGCTAAAGAGATATTAGGTAAGAAAAAAATTAATTATACTGTGGGAACAATGATAGAGGTTCCAAGGGCTACAGCAGTTGCGGATGAGATTGCTAAGGAAGCTGAATTCTTCTCTTTTGGAACAAATGACCTAACTCAAACCGTTTTCGCTTATTCAAGAGATGATGCTGCTAAATTCATAAATAAATATTTAGAAACTAAAGTAAACATTGATGGAAAATCTTCCGATATCTTAGAGAAAGACCCTTTTACAAGCATCGACAGAAACGGTGTCGGCGAATTTATGAAAATCGGTCTTTCTAAAGGTAGAAGTGCGAGGAAAGATTTAAAAGTAGGAATATGTGGTGAACATGGCGGAGATCCATCATCCATAGAATTCTGCCACCAGATAGGATTGAACTATGTCAGCTGTTCACCTTTTAGAGTTCCTATAGCAAGACTGGCTGCGGCTAGAGTTGCACTATCTGAATAATTTAATATCAATTAGCTGTTGCAGAAGCTCTTACCTCTCTGACAACCGTTATTTTTACGTTACCAGGGTATGAAACTTCTTCCTCAATTTTCTTGGCAATATCATGCGAAAGTATTGTAGCCTCATCATCACTTACCTTATCGCTCTCAACCATAACTCTGACTTCCCTTCCAGCCTGTATTGCAAAACATTTATCAACCCCATTAAACGAGGAAGCGATTTCTTCTAATTCTTTTACTCTCTTAACATAGGATTCATAAGATTCCTTTCTTGCTCCTGGTCTAGCCGCAGATATAGCATCAGATGCTTGAACAAGCAAACAATACAAACTGTCAGGATTATCAGTATGAGATAGTTCAACAGCATCTATAACCTCCTGTGGCTCATTAAATTTTTTAACTAAATCCCCACCAATATCTACATGGTTTCCTTCCATATCATGATCTACCGCCTTTCCAATATCATGGAGCAGACCTGCTCTTTTTGCTAGCTTCTGATCTAGTCCTACTTCAGCTGCAAGAACTCCACAAATTTGAGCAACCTCAAGTGAATGATCTAATATATTTTGCGAATAAGAGGTTCTATATTTCATTTTTCCAACAAGACTTATTAAATCTGGATGCATATTACTTATTCCAAGCTCAAGAATTGCATCTTCACCGAGCTTATGAATCTCTTTAGAGAGCTGATTTTCTATTTCATCTACTATCTCTTCGATTCTGCCTGGATGAACTCTACCGTCATCGAGCAACCTTTTAATTGCTCTCGCTGCTATTTCTCTTCTAAGAGGATTATGAGAGGAAACTGTGACAACTCCTGGAGTATCATCAATGATAATATCAACACCAGTTTTTAATTCAATTGTTCTTATATTCCTCCCCTCTTTTCCAATTATTCTTCCTTTCATGTCATCACTTGGAAGATTAACCACTGAAGCTGTCTTTTCAGAGGTATATGAAGCAGCATATTTCTGAATTGCTAATGCAATTATATTTTTTGCTTTTGATTCTGCATCATCATTTATATTTTTTTCAATTTCCTTAATCTTTCTTGCGGAGATAATCTTTGCTTCATTTTCTACAGTCTTAACAAGTTCATCCCTAGCTTCGTCTCTAGAAAGACCAGCTATATTTTCAACTTTAGTCTTTGCATCCTCTAGAATAGAATCGAGTTCCAATTCTCTTTCTCTATATTTCGAAATCATATCCTCACATGATTTTTCTCTCATTTCTACTTGGGCTTCTTTACGAGTTACGTCTGTAAGTTGACTTTCTAATACTTTTTCTTTTTCCAATATTTCACTTTTCTTGGATTCTAATTCTTCTTCCATATTATTAAGTTCAACTTTAATTTTTTTTGTTTGAGAATCTTTAAAGTTTTTAACTTTCTTTTCCGTATCTTTTAAAAGTCTATTTGCTTTATTCTTTGCATTAGAAATAATATTTTCTGCCTTTGATTGCTTATCGTTAATATCTTTTATTAGATTAAGCCTAGACATAATCCAAAATGCTCCAATGCCACAAATAAAAAGTAATATATATATGCCAATTTCAATTAAATTCATGATAAAAATCTCCTTTGGAATTGTTAATGAATATATTTCCAATTCTTAAATCATATTCTTCTGTATTTTTAAAAGGTAAATATTGGTGATAGCTTAGAAGAGATATTAATTTATCTTCTTCAACATTCTTTAATGCTCTATCATAATAGCCTTTTCCATATCCAATTCTTCTATTATTCATATCTATTGCAAGACAAGGAACAATAAATATATTGATGTCATTAATATTTATTGAAGTATTACCTCTGGGTTCAAGTATGTTAAAACTCCCAGTAGATAAATCATCTTTAGATTCTACGGAGAAAAATTGAATATCTTGATCGATAACTTTTGGAAAAAAAACTTGTTTATTTTTTTCTAATAGATAATTAAAAATTTTATTTATATTTATCTCGTATTTGGTTGGAGAATAAATGGCTATCCTACTATATTTAATTGACTCAAGATAATTAATACATGAATCTTGTAAATTTTCGCTATCTTCATCGAATGGTAAAATTCTACTTCTTGATAGTAAAATCTGCCTCAAAAAATTCTTATCATATTTTAGATAATATTGATTTGATTCTTTCATAATTCTTATTTTTTTCCTCAGTTAAGGAAAGAATTTTATGAACAGAATTAACTAGAAGCAGGGTAGATATTTCAGATTGAGAAAACTTATTAGGATTTAAATTTAATTTTGTATATTCTTCATTAATATAATCTTCAATTTTCTTGATTGTGATTGAATCACAATCAGTTTTAAACTCTAACTTTTGATTAATATATTTTAAATTAATCTCTCTCACTAAATATCAATATTTTTTACAACTTGGTCTAAATCATCTAAAACTAAATTTAGCTCATTCTTGTAAAAATCATTTTTTTTCTTAAGGGAATCCATGTTATTTTTGTATTCATTAATTTCTATTTTTAAACCCTTAATTATCTCTTCTAATTCGTTTTTTTCTTTTATCTTATCCTTAACTTTATTATCAAGGATATCAATGATATCCATGATATAATTTTATCCAATAGTATTTAGTTTACAAGTTGCAAAATGATAGAAGATAAAATATTAAAGGAATTAGAGTTGGCCGAGCAGGAAATGCTTGATATAGATAGCGCTCTGTCCTCTGGTAAATTAGACTCGAATATGATTAGAGATTTATCAAAAAAAAGAAATGATATCTCAGAAGTTGTAGGATTATATAAAGAATATAAAAAAATAACTGTTTCAATTGAAGAAAATAACGAGCTTCTATCCGAGCCAGATTTAAAAGAGCTTGCGGAGGAAGAAATTAAGATATTGAATCAAAAACTTGAGGATATTGAAAATAAAATAAAAGAGGAAACTAAACCAGTTGATCCCCTAGACATAAAAGATGTAATTATGGAGATAAGAGCAGGAGCTGGTGGAGATGAAGCTGCTCTTTTTGCTGCTGATTTACTTAGAATGTACTTAAGATGTTGCGAAAGAAAGGGTTGGAAAACTGAAATAATAAATAAAAGTGATATTGGTTTAGGTGGTATAAAAGAAGCCATTGTTTCAATAAATGGCAAAAATATCTATGGATATATGAAATTTGAAAGTGGTGTTCATAGGGTTCAAAGAGTCCCCGAAACGGAGACAAGCGGTAGAGTTCATACATCTACAGCCACTGTTGCAATATTAGCCGAAGCCGATGAAGTTGAAGTTGATATAAATGAAAAAGATTTGAGAATTGATACATATAGAGCTTCTGGTGCAGGTGGTCAGCATGTCAATAAGACTGATTCTGCAGTTAGAATAACTCATATTCCCTCAGGTATTGTTGTTCAAAATCAAGACGAAAAATCACAGAACAAGAATAAGCAGAAAGCGATGAAAGTTTTGAGAGCTAAAATCTTAAAAGTTGAGCAAGAAAAAATGTTTGATAATATGTCTCAAACAAGAAAGTCTTTAGTAGGCGGTGGGGACAGAAGTGAAAAAATAAGGACTTATAATTTTCCACAGGGTAGAATTAGCGATCACAGAATCAATTTAACATTACATAAAATTGATGAAATACTTGATGGTAATTTAGATGAATTAAATAAAGAATTATCAAAGAATTATCACGAGGAGGCATCAGCAGTTCAATGATTCTTATATCCTCGCTTTTTCTTTTATCTTTCATAACAAATGTTTTATACACAGCTAATGGGAAATTAATTTTTTCAAAAATATCAAGAATTCTAATAGTATTTGCCCTTTTAGGACAAACATATGTGATTTTGGAAGGTAAGGTCTCGCTAGATTCCAAGACTTTGGAATCAAACCTATTTGTATCTTCATGGATTGTTGGAACTTTCAGTGTACTGATATTAAGAATGTATATAAAAAATCTATATACTCTTTTTATTTCACCAGCTTGCTTTTTACTTTCGGTTCCAATAATTTTTGTTGGCAATCTTCAGTCAGAAGTATTCTCAAATAAAATTCTAATTTTTCATGTATTAGCAAACTTCATATCCCATGCTTTAATTATGGTAGCAACTATAATTTCCATTTTATATATTTTTCAACACAAAAATATTAAAAATAAAATTATGAATAAAATCGAAAAGCTACCAAGCTTATCAAGCTTAGAGAAAATTCTTTTTCTACTTTTATGTATTTCTTTTCCAATTATGACTTTAGGATTTTCATTAGGATTTATTCTATCTAAAGAGCAAATAGGAACTTACTGGTTTGGTTCTGTATCTGCAATTTCAGTTATTTCATGGACTATATTTTTTTTCGTTATTCAAATAAGAGCTTTTTTTGGGCTAAGTGGTTTGAAAATTTCTTACTTTAGCATAATAGGTTTTATTTCAATTGTTTTAGGATACGTAGCAATGTATTATCTGGAGCTTCCTTCTCATACATTTTTATAATTATATAGTTTTAGCTTTTAGCGGCCTTTCGGCCGCTAAACTAATTTTTAAAGCATATTATGACCACCATTCATACTAATATTGGATCCTGTAATCCATGAGCCAGCAGTGGAACATAAATAAAGAACCGCTAAAGCTACCTCATCAGGATATCCAAATCTTCCCAATGGTATATCATCTTTAATTCCTGCCAGTAGATCAGCAGGGACAGTGTGAAGCATGTCAGTTTCAACAAAACCAGGGGAAACCGTGTTTACCCTAATGTTATCTTTTGCCAACTCTCTTGCTAAGCTTTTAGTAAAACCATACATACCACTTTTAGTTGCAGCATAGTTTGATTGTCCGATATTTCCTGTTTCACCAATAATAGATGAAATAGAAACAATAGAACCAAAATTGTTATCTCTCATGTGAGGCACGCATGCTTTAGACATATTAAACAATGCGCCTAAGTTTGTATCGATAACCTCTTGCCATTCCTCTTGTGACATTCTACTAAAAGTGATATCTCTATTAATCCCGGCATTATTAACCAGAAAATCAATTTTACCAAATTTAGAAATAGCTTCTTCGCCTAAAGCTAAGCAAGATTCGAAATCTTTAACATCAGCTTGCACGACGATAGCTTCTCCCCCAAGCCCTTCAATCTCTTCGGCTGTTATTTCAGCAGCCTCTTTATTACTGACATAATTTAAAACCAACTTTGCTCCAGCCTCTGCAAATGCTAAGGCGCACTGTTTACCAATACCTCTAGAACTTCCAGTAACTACAGCAACACGGTCTTTTACGTCTGACATCATTTCAATCATTATGATTCCTCCCTAAATTGCATTCCTTAATTTTATACAAAAAAGATATAATTATCTACAAATATAATGTTTACCAAATAAAAAATCATAAATATAATAACAATAATGATAAATTTCATAAAATCTCACGGTCTTGGCAACGATTATATTGTAATAGATGGTAAAGATTTAAAATATTCAATTTCAAAATCAATGATAAAGAAAATATGCCATAGAAATTATGGAGTTGGATCTGATGGAATATTAATGCTTTGTAAAAGTAAAAGAGCTGACTATGGTTTAAAAATATTTAATCCCGACGGGACAGAAGCTGAAAAAAGTGGGAATGGCTTAAGAATTTTTTCATCTTATTTATATAAAAGTAAAAAAATTAGAAAGAATAAAAAAATAACAATAGAAACCAAGGGTGGAATTGTAACAAGTCAATTTATAAAGAGAGTAGGAAAAAAAACGTTCATTAAGGTAGAAATGGGTCGTGCAAGTTTTGATAAATCAAAAATTCCAATAAATATAAAGTCTTCAGAAAAAGAATGTTTAAATAAAAAAATTAAAATTGATAAAAAGAACTTCTTGTTCCAAGGAGTGAGTGTAGGAAATCCACATTGTGTAATATTTCAAAAAAATATTTCTGAAAAAGATGCAAAATTTTATGGAGAAAAAATAGAAAGACATCACTTTTTCCCAAAAAGAACTAATGTTCAATTTGCTAAGATTCTAGATAAGAATAATGTTCAAATTGAAATATGGGAAAGAGGCGCTGGGTATACTTTGGCGTCTGGCAGTAGTTCATGTGCTGTTGTTTCAGCAGGCTTTATGTTAGGAATATTGAATAATAATGTTTTAGTTAAAATGCCTGGCGGCAAACTAAGGATTTCAATTGATAATAATTTTAACCTCATGATGGAAGGTCCGGTTGAAGATATATGCTCGGGAAAATTAAACTTATAATTCATGTATAAGATTATTAATTCTAAATATATTTATTGCCCTGTGATGGGGCTTTTAGAAAATCGCTCCTTACTCTTAAAATCAAATAAAATTTTGAAAATAGATCATAAAAATAAATTTAAGGATTTAAATTACAAAAAAATAAATTTAAACGAATCAATCATAATTCCAGGGCTAATAAATTCCCACATACACTTAGAGTTAAATTGGGTTCACAAAAAATTAAGAGAATATAAGAATTTCCCAGAATGGTTAAATCAAATTATAGATTTGAAAAAAAATAATTTAAATAAGAACGTTATTAAAAAATCTATTAAGGATGCAATTATTAGCTCTATTAAAAGTGGAGTAACAACTATTGGCCAAATAAGCTCTTATAATGGGATTGATATTCCGATTATCAATAAATACGGTATAAGATGTTGTTATTTTTATGAAATAGCAAATTCTAATAAAGATAACTTTATAAAGAATTTAAAAGTAATAGAAAGAAGATTAATTAAAAAAAATTTAATAAGTATTGGTATCTTTCCACACTCTATATACTCGCTAGATACTAAAATTTGGGAGACAATTATCTCTATCTGTAAAAAAAAGGGGTATATTACTTCAACACATTTATCCGAAAGTAGAGATGAAGTTCAGTTTATCAAAGGCAATGATAATAAATTTGATAATCTTATTTTTCAAAAACTTATTTCAACTCCAAACATATATAGAAGAAAAAGTTTTTCTCCTTTGAAATACCTTAAGTATATTAATTTTTTAGATCTTAATCCAACATTAGTTCATATGAATAATTTATCGAATGAAGATAAAGACATTGTTAAAAAAAATAATTTAAGAATAATTATTTGTCCAAGGAGTAACGTATTTTTAAAAGAAAAATTACCAGATCTAGAATTCATGCTGAATTATGATTTAACGGGGCTAGGTACAGATGGGTTATCAAGTAATCATGACCTAAATATTATTAATGAGATGTATTTTCTTTATAAAAAAGCTAAAAAACTAAAAATAAAAAATCTAAAAGAAAAGATATTATACATAGCTACTTTGGGTGGCGCTAAATGCTTAGGTATCGATAATCAGGTTGGTTCTATCCAAGAAAATAAAAAAGCTGACTTGATAGGATTCAAAATAACTCAAAAAAATCCTTTAAACTCAATTCTTTATGATGGTGGGAAAAATATTAATTTAAGAATGATAGATGGTAAGATTATTTAGTCTTAATAATATCAAGCTTTGGCAAGGAATCTATTAGTCCTTCTTGCTTTGCCTTAGAATAAAAAAAATTAAGTCCATGTATTCCTCTGGTATTAATATTTACTGTATCATTATTTACATACATTAGAACAAATTCTCTTGCCACTTCAAGCTTAACACCTCTACCGAATTTCATTGAATAATCTAATGCTTCATCAATATTTGCTAGGGCAAAATTAATACTTGATTTAATTAATTGCGAAATTTCATTCTGCTCTATTTCGTTAAAATCTCTTTTAATAACATTCAAACCAAGTGGTATAGGATATTTACATTGAACAGACCATAGTTTCGGTAAATCTAATAGTATTTCATATCCTAAATCTTTATAGGTTATTTGTCCTTCGTGAATGATCAAGCCTGCATCAACATCATCATTTTCTATCGCGGGAATAATATCATCAAAATCTAATTCTATAAAATCTGCTTCATTGCAATAAAGTCTTAAAAGCAAAAAAGCTGATGTCAACTTTCCTGGAATCCCAATTTTTGTATTTCTATTAATATCAATTTTCTTTTTTCCTACAACGATTGGTCCATAATTATCGCCCATGCTAGCTCCACAATCCATAATTCTGAAGTCATTTTGAATTTTTAAGTAGGCGTTTGCTGATACAGCTGTTGTATCCAATTCTTTATTAATTGCCATCTTATTTAATGTTTGTATATCCTTAATAACGTGTTCAAAATCAAATTTAGATGAATTTATTTTTCCAGAAGTAATGCCATAAAACATAAAAGCATCATCTGCGTCTGGGCTATGACCTAATAGAATCTTTTTTCTGACCATAAGATTAAAAATTATCCTTGTGATTTATATTAACTTTTATTAATAAAAAAAATAGTAAAATTGATTTTATTTACTTGTTAAATTCTAGTCTATCAAAAGATATAAGTTTTTTGGCAAATTTTAAATATAAATTTATTCCTTTAATATGATCAGTTGAAAATTCATAAACTATTGTTTCAGATATATATTTTGCGATTTGCTTTTTATTTAGATTAATTTTTTTTGATTTATGGATAATCTCTGAAATTTTATCTATATTTTTAAATCCTTCATAATATGATGACTCTAATATATCCACGAGTTCTTGATTTGGCTTATTTATATAGTTATATGACGCAAAAGTAAAAGGAAGTGAAGTTTCGTTAAACCATATTTCAGCTAAGTCGTATATTTTAAAACCTAAAGGTTTAAGATATGTAAGTTCTAATCCAATATCGCCAATAACAACATATCCCGATTCATTGTCGAATATCATATTTCTATTAGGTTTATAAAATTTATAATCAACTTCTGATTTAATAAATTCATTAAATATTATCTGTACTAACAAATTTGAACTGCTTGACCGTGAATCTAAATATATAGAATTAATTTTTTTCAAATCAACCTTACTAATTAAAATTACGCTATCTACTTTACCAAAAGAACTAATACATTTATTTTGTAAAGAAAAGATTTCTTTATTTTTAAGATGATCAGCTATGGGTAGCAAGCTTACATCAGACTTATGAGTTTTAAGCGATAATAACAAATCAGAAGGATTAAAAAATTCAAGACTAAGTTTTTTTTGATCAACAAAATATGTAAGAGGGTAAGAATTTATAAATGGAACGGTTCCTAAAACTTTCATTTTTTAAACTTCAAAATCTATAATTGACCATTTCTTTGGTGTAAAAATAGATTTATGAATTTCTAATGCATACTCATCAGACATTCCGGCAATAAAATCTAAACAATTTTCAGGATGCGTATCTGATGTACTCCTATAAACTTCATCTAATTTACCTGGATTATTTAAAAAAAATACATAAAGCTCACTAAGCACCCTCTTAGCTTTTTCAAAATTGTTTTTCAATTTTTCATGATAATAAACGTTTTCAAATAAAAAATCTCTCATCATATTTAAATTTTTTTCTAAGTCTTTAGAAATATTTATTTTTTTATATTCACATTTAATTGTTTCATTAATTGTATCTTTAACAACCTTGGAAATTCTCTCGGAATGTGTTGAACCAAAAAAAGAAATAAGTTTTTTTGGTAAGTCTTTTTTGTTAATCAATGAAGCTCTGAGTGCATCATCCAAATCGTGCGTGAAATATGCGAAAATATCAGACAACCTTACTACTTGACCCTCTAATGTATTAATCTTAATTCTATTATTGATTATGGGCCCTCTTCCTTTTGAATGTTTCGATATACCATCTCTTACCTCAAAAGTTAAATTTAATCCTTTTCCATTATTTTCAATAGTATCTACAATCTTTAAGCTATGAAGATAATGCTTAAAACCACCTTTGTGAATACTATTAAGTGCTTGCTCCCCAGCGTGACCAAAAGGTGTATGTCCTAAATCATGCCCTAAAGCAATGGCTTCCGTTAGATCCTCATTAAGAAATAGAGCTCTAGATATTGTTCTTGCAATCTGTGAAACCTCTATTACATGGGTCATTCTTGTTCTAAAATGATCTCCATATGGTGCTAAAAAAACTTGTGTTTTATCTTTTAGCCTTCTAAATGATTTTGAGTGAATGATTCTATCTCTATCTCTTTGAAAATCAGTTCTTACATCACATTTTTTTTCTTTTCTCGCCCTACCCATTGATTCTAAACTTAATGATGCATTTTCTGATAAATAAACTTTTTCGCTTTGTTCTATTTGGCTTCTAATATTAATCATTTTATGTTCGAACCACCACATCATTTTTTATTAAATAATCTTTTACATCTTTTATACTGTATTCTCCAAAGTGAAAAATTGATGCGCAGAGTGCTGCATCGGCATTGCCTATTTGAAAAGCATCCTTGATGTGTTCAAGCTTACCAGCACCACCAGAAGCGATAATAGGAATCTTTATCCATTCACTAATGGATTGAAGTGCCGATAAATCATATCCATCTTTGGTACCATCTTTATCCATAGAAGTTAAAAGTATTTCTCCAGCACCAAGGTTCTCCATTTTTTTAATCCATTCAATTGCATCTAATCCTGTCGGCTTTCTACCGCCATGTGTAAATACCTCCCAAGATTTAGTACCAACTAATTTAATATCAACCGCAACAACTATGCATTGTGAACCAAATTTTTTAGAAGCATTTTTTACTAATTCAGGCTCAGAAACAGCCGCAGTATTAATTGAGACTTTATCTGCACCAGCTAATAAAAGGCTGCGAATATCATCTATCTTTCTAACACCGCCCCCAACAGTTAAAGGTACAAAAACCATATCTGCTGCTTTCTCAATAGTTTCAATCATTATTGATCTATTTTCATTAGATGCAGAAATATCAAGAAATGTAATTTCATCAGCACCATCTTCACTATATTTTTTTGCGATTTCGACTGGGTCACCAGCATCTATTAAATCTTCAAAATTTATTCCCTTTACAACTCTACCTTTGTCTATATCTAAGCATGGAATTATTCTTTTAGCTAACATTTTCATAATCCTGTATACATTTTTTCAGATCTATTTTATTTTCATATAAAGATTTTCCTAATATAACTCCAAAAATATTTTTATTTTTTAGTTCGCTTATAACCTTCAGATCATTTTCATCTTTTATTCCTCCCGAAATAATAAGTGGTATGTCAGAATTATTAAGATAATTACTCACTAAATTTTGATTAAATCCTTCTAATGTTCCATCACGGTCAACTGAGGTAAGAATAATTAATCCAATATTTATTTCTTTAAATTTTTTAAGTGCGTCATTGAAATCCATTTCTATCTTTTCGTTCCATCCGCGGACTGCGATTTTATTATCTTTAATATCTATACCAACCGCAATTTGTTTCCCGTATATTTTCGATACTTGATAAAGAAAATCATTATCCTCAAAAGCAGATGTACCTAGAATGACTCTTTTTATTCCAAGCTTAAGATATGATTCTACTGTCGATATAGATCTAATTCCTCCCCCTATCTGAATTCCACAACTAACTGATGTTGAAATCTCTTTAATTAAATCATAATTAATACTCTTTCCATTAATAGCTCCGTCAAGATCTACTAGATGTATAAGCTTTGCTCCCATCAACTCCCATTTCCTAGCAACATCGATTGGATTATCAGAATAAATCTTCTCTTTAGTAAAATCTCCTTTATAGAGTCTTACACATTTTCCGTTTTTTATGTCGATTGCAGGTATTAAAATCATTATTCTACATTTTACAAAAATAAATTAATAAATTAAATTAAAAAATATGAAATATTGGTTAGTAAAATCCGAACCCTTTAAATATTCTTGGAACATGATGTTAAAGGATAAAGTAACTTACTGGGATGGGGTTCGCAATTATCAAGCAAGAAATAATCTAAAATCCATGAAAAAAGGGGATTTTGTAATGTTTTACCATAGCAATGAAGGTAAAGAAATTGTTGGAATAACAAAGGTTGTTAAAGAATTCTACCAAGACCCTACCACAAATGATGATAGATGGGTTGTGGTAGATTTAAAAGTCTTTAAATCATTAAAAAGATCTATATCTTTACAAGAAATTAAAGGTGATAATAAATTAACAGATATTGGATTAATAAAACAATCCCGACTTTCGGTTATGGAGATTAGTAAACAACATTACGATCATATAATAAAATTGTCTAATGAAATATAATGAAGAAGATTTAATAAACGGAGTAAACTCAGGGAACAGAGTTTCTCTATCTAGAACAATTAGTTTAATAGAAAGTGATAAATCTGCCATTTTCAGAATTATAAACTCCTTGAACAAAAGATCTCAATCATCTTATGTAGTTGGAATTACTGGTCCACCTGGTGCAGGCAAAAGTACTTTAACTAATAGACTAATTCAAAATTTTAGATCAAAAAAATTAACGGTTGCAGTTTTAGCAGTTGATCCAAGCAGTCCTTTTACAGGTGGTGCTGTTTTAGGAGATAGGATAAGAATGCAGGAACATGCATTGGACGATGGTGTTTTTATTAGAAGTATAGGAAGCAGAGGTGATTTAGGTGGTCTTTCTAGTGCAACATCAGGAATAATAAAACTTTTTGATGCCTTTGGAATTGATATAATAATTATAGAAACAGTTGGAGTAGGACAAACGGAACTGGATATTATAAAAATTTCAGATTGTGTTTTAGTTACGTTAGTTCCGGAAGCAGGAGATGGAGTCCAAGCAATGAAAGCAGGCTTGATGGAAATTGGCGACGTTTTTGTAGTTAACAAAGCTGATAGAGGCGGAGCAGAAAAATTAGCAAGAGAGATTGACTATATGATTTCACTTAAACACAAGGAAGTTAAATGGAGTACGAAAGTTATTCTTGCTGAAGCTGAGAATAATATTGGAACAGATGATATTGTTGCAGAAATTGAATCATTTAGAAAATTCGAAACTGATAATAATATATTAATTGAAAAAAGAGCAAAGAGAAAACTTTCAGAAATCGAAACGTTATTATTCCAGCGTATGAAATATGAACTAGAGAATTTAAAACAAGACAAGGAAGTTAAAAAAATAATGTCATTAGTCGCCAAGTCAGACATTGAACCTGAGGAAGCGGTAAATATGATAATTAAACTTTTTAAAAATAATTTTTAATTTTGAGAAAAATATTAATAAATAAAACTTTAGATCAAATTAAAATAGCTATTATTGATAATAATTTATTAGCTCATTATTTCATGGAATATGAAGAAATCCAACAAACAATTCGAGGAAATATTTATAAAGCAAAGATCGATCCTAACGCTAAAGGTATGGATGCTTCTTTTATAGATATAGGTGTTGGAAGATCTGCTTTTTTATCAAAGTTCAACCCTTTCCAGAAGGAAATGGATAATACAAAAGGAAGTTATAAGATATTCTCAAAGGATTTTTTACTAGTTCAGGCCGTGAGTGACTATGATCCCAGAAAAGCACCGAAAGTATCTGATTTTATTGCATTACCATCAAAATACTGTGTTATTGTCAGTAAACCGAAATTTTTTGGAATTTCTAAAAAAATTGATGGTGAAAAAGAGAGAAAAAGATTTAATTCATTGAAAAAATTAGCTAATAAAGATTGTGGAATTATCTTGCGAACTTCTTCTATAAATAAAAAAATAAAAGATATTAAGCATGATATATCTGAAACGAAAAAAAGGTGGAGAGATATCATACGAGATTTTAAAAAAAATGACTTATTTGGAATTCTTCATCAGGAAAAAAGTATCTTAGATAATTTGTTTAGAGAATATATAAATAATAATGAAAAAACATTTATAGAAACTGACTCAAGATATATCTATAATAAATTAAAAAAAGATTCCAATAAAAATATTCAAATAAAACTTGCTATTAAAAATAAAGAATTATTTAAAAAATATAAAATTGATGAAGATATAAGAAATATATTTTATAAAAAAATAAAAATGAAAAACGGTGCTTTTTTATTAATTGAAGAAAAAGAAGGCTTAACTGTAATAGATATTAATTCTGGAAATAGCCTTAATAATAAAAAAGAAACACTATTTAATATTAATAAACTTGCTGCTATTGAGATTAGTCGTCAAATTATTTTGAGAAATCTCCATGGACTAATCTTAATAGATTTTATAGATCTAAAAAAACCAAAAGAAAAAAAAGAAATTCATAAAACTTTAATCAATTCGATGAAATCTGATAAATCTAAACACACCATACTTCCTATGTCCAAATTTGGAATTATTGAAATGACTAGACAAAAAAGAGGTACCAAAATATCAAGCATCGTAAGTGAAAAGTGTGAGATTTGCAGTGGTTATGGGGTAATTCAAGATAAAAAATCTGTATGTTATGAAATAATTGAAAAAATAATAAAAAACACAAAGAATAATAAAGTTTCTGTTTATCTTAATAATTTAATTTATTCTGATGTCAGAGAAATCATTGATAAAAATAAAAATAATTCTGAAATCAAAAAATTAAAAATTAAATTGATTGAAGATAATGATCAAAATTTATATAAAATAATTTGATGAATTTATTTTTTTATATAACATTAATGAACTATGAGTGTATTAAAAGTTGGTAATCTTTACCACATTGGGGTAGCGGTAAAAGATGCTGAAAAAACATCAAAATTATACGTTAATACTTTAGGGCTAAAAATAGAACATGATGAAGTAGTTATGGATCAAGGGGTTAGAGCAATTATGATGGTTCCTGAAAATGGTCAATCCAGTGCAATTGAACTTCTTGAGCCAGTAATTCCTGAGTCCCCAATAAATAAATTTTTGGATAATAAAGGCGAAGGGATGCATCATGTATGTTATTTAGTAGATGATATAAAGATGGGGATAGAACATCTGAAGAACCTTGGGATTGATATGATAGACATGGAGCCAAGAGTTGGCTTAAATAATACCTTGGTAGCTTTTGCCCATCCTAAAAGTATGAATAGCGTCTTAATTGAGCTTGCTCAGAAGATATAAATTAGGATTCTTTTTTTTCTTCTTCATCAGGATTCTTTTTGTCATCATCTTTAACAGCTTTTTTAAAACCTGATATACCTTTTCCAAGTGCAGTTCCTATATCTCCTAACTTGCTGGGTCCAAAGATGAGAAGAACAATTACCAATATTATAATTAATTCTTGAACGCCTAATCCAAACATATTTACCTCTTATTCAAAAACTAACTCATTGATTCAATTGTGTCAATCTAGCTTTAATAAAGATTAATTTAAAATATAATTATGTGAGTGAAAGTTTTAATTTATACACATGAATATCCTCCTTTCAAAGGAGGGATAGCTACATCTTCAAAAAAAATTGCTGATATTTTAAAAACAAGATTTAATGTGGTTGTATGCTGTCCAAAATATTCAAATACGAGATCCATTGAAATGGAAAATTTAAAAATCATCAGAATGAGCTTTATAGGAGGTAATAAATTTAAAAAAATTCCTATCTTACAGTATGTTCAGGGTCTTATGAATCTTAAAAAAATCTTAATTAATGAAAAACCTAATTTCTTATTATATCTAGGAGAGGAAGCTGAAATAGTAGGAGGGCTTTTAAATAATCGCTCTATAACTCAAATAGTCAGAATTGCTGGCTCCGGTATTAAATCTATTTTGGAAAATAATAGCTTTACAAAAATATTAAAAAAGAAATTAATGAAAAGATTGTATAAAAATTCCAGAGATATTATTGCGGTAAGTGAAAATACTAAAAACTTATTAATAACTAGCAAAGAGTTTGATGAAAATAATAAAATAAAACTAATCTACAATGGCTTGGAAGATGAGTTTATTGGTAAATCAAAAAATCACCAACTAAAAAATAAACTAGGATTTAATGATGATGACTTCATATTGTTAACAGTATCGAGGGTTCTTCCCAGAAAAGGCCAAGATAATGTGATTAGAGCATTATCGAAAATTAAGAATAATAAAATAAAATATTTATGTGTTGGAGATGGATCTCATTTGAATAACTTCAAAGAGCTAGTAAAAAAATTAAATTTGAATGAAAGAGTAATATTCATTGGTGAAGTGGATCGTGAGGAAACCAGCAGCTATTATGATATTGCTGATGCGTTTATCCTATGCAACAGAACTTGGAACAATAAAATTGAAGGCCTACCCAATGTTGTCCTTGAAGCAATGGGTAGAGGAAAAGCAATTATTGGCTCAAAAAATACTGGGACTGAAGAATTAATAATTAATAATAAAAATGGTTTTCATGTAAATCCAGAAAATATTACCGAAATAAAGAATACTATTATTCATACATATGAGAATAAAAATAGATTAGTGGATATGGGTGCATATAGCTTAGAATTAATAAAAAGAAATTTTTCAAATAAAATAATGTCTGAAAAGTATATAGGATTATTTAATGAAGATTAAAATATGTGGAATTACTAATCTTGAGGATGCTCAGAAATGTATTAATATCGGGGTGGATTTTCTCGGTTTTATTTTCTATAAAAAAAGCCCTAGGTTCATTGAATATCCGATAGCTAGAGAAATTATCGATAATTTAGACTCTAATATTTCTAAAGTGGGTGTATTTGTTAATGAAGACATTAAAAGAATAAACGAAATTTCAAAAAAATTAGGATTGGACTATGTTCAATTACACGGAAATGAAGATTCCGAATATGTTGATCAAATAGAATTGCCTTGCATAAAAGCGATCAATGGAAACTCGCCTAATCTATATGATACGATAAGTAATTACCAAAATGCAGAATATTTGCTTTTAGATAATATTTCAAAAGATTTAAAAGGTGGTAGTGGTAAAAAATTTGATTGGGATAATATTAAAAAAATTTCTAATAAAAACAATATAATTTTATCTGGCGGCCTAAGTGATGAAAATATAATAGAGGCAATCAGTCGTACAAAAATAAATTTTTATGATTTTTGTTCATCTACAGAAAGTAAACCGGGTATAAAAAATATAAAAAAGATTGAAACTATAGTAAACTTAATACGTAATGCCGAAAAACAAAATTAATTTTAATGCACTTCCTGATTCTAATGGAAGATTTGGTGACTTTGGTGGAATGTTTGTATCAGAAACATTGATGCCTGCTTTAAATGAACTAGATAAAAAATATAATAAAATAAAAAATAGCCCTTCCTTCCAAAAAAAAGTTAAAGATTTATTAGTAAACTTTGTGGGAAGGCCAACTCCACTATATCTAGCAGAGAGAACCACTTCTGACATTGGTGGTGCAAAGATTTATCTTAAAAGGGAAGATCTTGCTCACACGGGAGCACATAAAATAAATAATACTGTAGGACAGGCAATTCTTGCGAAACTAATGGGAAAGAAAAGGATAATTGCTGAAACCGGAGCTGGCCAGCATGGTGTTGCCACAGCGACTATATGTGCACTATTGGGTCTAGACTGTGAAATATATATGGGAGCAACAGATACTCATAGACAAGCAATAAATGTTCAAAGAATGAAACTATTAGGAGCTAAAGTTATTCCTGTTACTTCAGGATCTCAAACGCTAAAGGATGCTTTGAACGAGGCATTAAGAGACTGGGTCACTAATGTGAGAGATACTTTTTATATCATTGGTAGTGTTGCGGGTCCACATCCTTATCCTAAGATTGTTAGAGATTTTCAATCTGTAATTGGTAAAGAAACAAAAAAACAGATTATTAAAATTCAGAAAAAGCTCCCTGATATGCTAGTAGCTTGCGTTGGAGGAGGATCAAATGCTATTGGACTATTTTACCCTTTTCTAAACGATGAAAAAGTTAAAATGGTTGGCGTAGAAGCAGGAGGCAGCGGTATTAAAACAGGTCTTCATTCTGCTAGTATTGGTGCAGGCTCAGTAGGAGTATTGCATGGTAGCAAAACTTACATCCTGCAGAATAATCAAGGTCAGGTTACAGAAACTCATTCAGTTTCAGCAGGTTTAGATTATCCTGGTGTTGGTCCAGAACATTCCTTTTTAAAAGATATGAAAAGAGTAGAATATGTATCTGTAACAGATATTGAAGCGGTTAAGGCATTACAATATTTTTCAGAGAGGGAAGGTATTATTTCCGCACTTGAAACATCACATGCTCTTTCCTATGCAATGAAAGCTGCAAAAAAAATGAAAAAAAGTCAAAGCATAATTGTCAATTTATCTGGACGAGGAGATAAAGATCTTGAATCAGTAAATGAATTCTTAAATAAAAATAGGTTAAATCAATAAAAATGGAACTATTAAATAAAATAAAATCTAACAATGAGTCTGGAAAAATTTCTTTTGTTTCATATATAACTGCTGGTGACCCTGATATTAATACAAGCTTAAAAATAATGAAGTCTCTTGCAAGAAATGGTACTGATATTATTGAATTAGGAATTCCTTTTTCTGATCCAATATCTGATGGCCCAACAATTCAGAAGGCTACCGAACGAGCTTTAAATAAAGATATTGATATTAAAAAAGCTCTAGAGATAGTCAAAAAATTTAGGAAAGAATTTTCCACTCCTATTGTAATATTTGGATATTATAATCCTTTCTTAAAATATGGTTTAAATAAACTTATGAGAGACATAAAATCATCTGGTGCTAATGGGATACTGGTCGTAGATTTACCACCAGAGGAGTCTTTTCAAATTCAAGAATCAGTTGAAAAACATAATTTAGAGTTAGTATATTTAGTTGCTCCAACAAGCACTAAGTTTAGAATAGAAACCATTTCAAAGCTTTCGAACTCATTTATTTATCTAGTATCAGTAACTGGCGTAACTGGAGCAAGAAGGAAAATAGACAAAAGCTTAAGTCCATTTATTAAAAAATTAAAGAAAATAACTAATAAGCCAATTTGTGTGGGCTTTGGAATCTCTAATTCTACCCATGTTAACGAACTTAAAAATCAGGTAAATGGTATAGTTATAGGAAGTGCTATTGTAAAGATTATAGAGAAAAACCTAAAGAAAAAAGCAGATATAATCAAAAACATATCAAATTTTTGTAGAAAAATATCAAGAGCAACCAAAATTTAAGGTCTTTTATCTTTTTTAACTATATGGCAAAATATATTATTCAAATAAACATTTGTGAGTTTTTCACGTAAAAATATAGGAGTGAGTATTTATGGAATTACTATTTAAAACACGATCCACAGAATATACTGGACCTGGTGGCTTGCCTAATGGAAGCTTAGATAATACAAGCGAATGGCAACCAATGACTAAATACCTAGAGGCTGGTGCACAAAACTATCCAGACAAACCCATGTTCAAAATTGCTGATGGAGAAGGAAAAGTTGTAGAGACTTATACATATAAAGAAACCAATGATAAGGCTAACCAAGTTGCCAATGGATTAATCTCAAAAGTTGGAGTTAAAAAAGGTGATAAAGTTGGCATGTATATGCTAAATTGTTCAGAGTTTGTTCTTTCAATATTAGCAATTCATAAGACAGGCGGTATTCAAGTTCCAATCAATAAGGACGAAAAAGGTGAGAGACTTGCCTATATAATCAATTATTCTGATCAGGTTGCTCTAGTAGTTGATCCTTCAGGGCTTTCCTTGATTGAAGATATTGCTGATAAACTTGAAAATCTTAAAATTATTTATGTTACTGGTGATTCAGCTGATGTTCCTGAAAAGATTGGAAATATTCCAGCTGAGTCTTTTAATTCATTACAAGAGTTTTCAACTGAAAATCCAAATGTAGATGTTCAAATAAGCGATAAGGAAAGATGCATGTTTACTTCAGGGACAACAGGTATGCCAAAAGGTGTTGTAAGAGAACATGGTGGTGTTGTATTAACAGTTAGAGCTTACATGCAACAACAGGGTGTTAGAAGTGATGATACTCTTATGAGTGTTCTTTCTCTTGGTCATGCAAATGCGCAAGCATTATGCTTATTTTGTGCTATAGGATCTGGCGCTACGGCTGTTTTCTTTCCTAAATTTTCTGCATCAAACTTTTTTAAGTGGGCCCATGACTGTGGTGCAACTTGCGTAAACATGTTAGGTGCTGTCGCTGAGTATTTATATGCATCTAAACCAAGCGAATACGACCAAAAACATAAAATCAGAATTATGCTTGGATCGCCTGCCCCTAGGAATTTAGAAGAATTCCAAAAAAGATTTAATGTTAGAGTTATTGATGGATATGGTTCCACTGAAATGGGAATGGTCCTTTGGAAAAATCCTGAAGATGTAAGAGCCGGATCATGTGGATATCCGACTGAGGGCTTTTATGTAGAATTAAGAAATCCAGAAAATATTCAAGAGGTCATAAGACCACATTGGGATCCTTATGTTGATGCTACACCTCCTGATTCTGCTAAAGGTATACTTTATATTAGACCTCTGGTGCCAAATACTACACTAAATGAATATTTTAAAGATGAGAGGAGAACAAGAGAGGCTTTTGATGATGATGGTTTCTTCAACTCTGATGACGTTATGGCATGCGGTACTGATGGAAGATATTATTTCATTGGAAGACATACAAGGTTGAGAGTATCTGGAGAAAATGTTGATCCTGTAGCTGTAGCAGACTTAGCGCTTATGCATCCTGCTGTTCAAGATGCTATTGCGGTTGGATTGAGACTTCCGGATGTTTCTGATGATGAATTAAAACTTAATATTATTCTTAAGGACGGCGAAAAGTTTGATGAAGCTGAATTTTGCACCTGGATGGCCGATCAATGTATTATTGCTATGGTGCCAAGATTCATTGAAATCTTTGACGGTTGGCCAATGACAGCTACACAAAAAGTTAAAGTGGCTGAACTTAAAGAAATAACCGATAAAACTTGGGATAGAGCTAAAGCTGGCCTTAAATTTAGTGCCAGAAAATAATTTATGCAACTTTTCTTTAGACCAACTGAAAAAAAATATGAGGGAGAAGGAATTCTCCCTCATGGAACTTTTAACAATACAGAAGACTGGAGACCCTTGATAAAATATTTGGAAACAGGCGCTGAAGAGTTTCCTAATAAAATTATGTTTAAAATGGGAAATGGGGAAGGAAAAATCATTGAGCAATTTACATATAGTGAAACAAACCAGAAATCTAATCAAATTGCCAATTATCTTATAGAAAAGTGTCTAATAAGAAGTGAAGATAAAATCGGAATTTTCATGTTGAATTCTTCAGAATTTGTTTTTTCAATATTAGCTACTCATAAGTCAGGAGCTATACAAGTTCCCGTTAATAAAGATGAAAAAGGTGATAGGCTATTATATGTAATTAACTACTCTGAAATGAAAGTCTTAATTATTGATCAAAGTGCAATCAGTTTAATTGAACCTATTGCTAATAAATTTGAAAATTTAGAAAAAATTTTTATTTCTGGAAGTGAAGAATCTATTCCTGAAACGCTTGGTAAAATCAAATGTGAAAAATTTGAATCATTTAATGAGGGTAGTACTGATAACCCAAACATTGAATTGACTATAGCGAATAAGGAAAGATGTATGTTTACTTCAGGTACAACAGGTATGCCAAAAGGTGTTGTAAGAGAACATGGTGGTGTACTAATGACAGTAAGAAGCTATATTCAACACCAAGGAATCAGAAATGACGATACTTTGATGAGTGTTTTATCCTTAGGTCATGCAAATGCGCAAGCAATGTGTCTTTTTGCAGCCATAGGTGCGGGTTGTACTGCTGTTTTTTTTCCAAAATTTTCAGCCTCAAATTTTTGGAAATGGGCGCATGACTGTGGTGCTACGGTGACAAATTTCCTTGGAGCAGTTGCTGAATATCTATGGTCGGCTAAGCCAGGTGATTATGACCAAAAACATAAAGTTCGAATTGTTTTAGCAGGACCTGCCCCTAGAAACCTAAAAGAATTTGAAAAAAGATTTAATTTAAAAATAGTTGAAGGATATGGCTCCACTGAAATGGGAATGCCTTTATGGAAAAGTCCTGAAGATGACAGAGTCGGCTCATGTGGCTACCCTGTTGAGGGATATTATTTAGAAATTAGAAATCCCGAGAATATAGAAGAGGTTATAAAGCCTCATTGGGATCCAAGCCTAGAAGATAAACCTCCTGAATCGGCCAAAGGGTTGTTATTTATTAGGCCAAATGTTCCAAACACAACCTTAAATGAATATTTTAAAGATGAGAGGAGAACAAGAGAGGCTTTTGAT